>Ga0074045_10000057_pt1 | contig 88632 bp, 75 predicted proteins | sample BogForMeECP23OM2_FD_94442 | JGI IMG/M metagenome (GOLD analysis project Ga0074045, IMG submission 94442) | Bog forest soil microbial communities from Calvert Island, British Columbia, Canada - Bog Forest MetaG ECP23OM2 | ecosystem: Environmental > Terrestrial > Soil > Wetlands ... | reverse complement strand
TTCTACAACCAAGCGAGGCGCCACAGCTCGCTCGGCTACCTCTCACCTGTGGCCTTCGAAAACCAAAAAACTCAGGACATCATAGACGTTTAAATCGGTGTCCACTTTATCGAGGTAAGTTCATTACTGTTGGGCAAAGCCGCTCTAAGAAAGCGCGGCCCTTGCCCGCACGAACCGCGCGTGACGCGATTGTCAGCTCCGGCGAGTGCCTAACGAACGCATGGCCCCGGTGGATCGCACGCGTCCGACCCTTCGACGTCGAAATCAGTTCTTTTTCTGATTGTTTGGGAAGTTAACACCGGTTCCAAAAAAACACTCATTCTCAATTATTTTCCCTTCCCTTAACTTAAAACGCTCAGTGTTCCGAAATAATCGACCGTCATTGGTCCAGCCATTGTAGGTTACAAAGGCATCATCCCCAGCAACAATCACCTTTTCCAAATCGAACTTTCGTGTGTTGCTGGAATTTGGCCAGCACCTCTCCTTGTACTGCTTCAGATTGATATGATCATCGCCTGCTGGGCTGGTGAAAGTGAATCCGTCGGCGAGAATCAGCTCTAACATATGCCAATCCTTTTTTTCGTAAGCGGTGTAATATTCGCGAATTACTTTTTCGTTCACGACAATATCCGGCGATTTCTGAGCGAAACATGAAAGGGCGGACATGGATATACACACCGTGATTAGGTTAGCTAAGATTCTGGTGGTTTTCATGTGTTGGGAGGAAACTGGCTTTTCGATTGACCCTAGGCTCGGGCGAGTGTGTCCGTCACCGTGAATCCATATCAAGGCTGGCGACTGCGAATTCCAGGTTTCGCGGATCCGAAGGCACGGGTCCGGACTTCCCGTGCCGCTTAGCTCCAGGTATCCAAAAAAAAATCATAGGGATCGAATGGAACAGGATTCATTGTCTAAGCACCCTTCACCGGCTCAATCCTCCTTGCACGGCTGTTACAGGGATATGACGATTTGCTGTGAGATTGAGCTACCCCTATGGACGCAGGAAGGAATTTCAGGTTGCTGAACTCTTAATGCGGCGCGGATATTTGGTTTGGAGGGCGACTGGGAAGCTTGGGCGCCGTTGATTTGGCAGCAGAACGAAACGGCTGGCGTATGGCAATACAGGTGAAAGCCACCAGATCAAATCTCATCGGCACCTCCATTCTCAGGCCCCGGGCAAGAACGGGGATGTTGCTCTCCGCCGCAGGCCGAAAGACGACGCCGCATTTGGCCCTGGTTTCAAAGAACTAGGTGTGGTTTGTTCGGGTCCGGACTCATGCGGTATTCCTTCTTGGAAAACTCCAGCCGCTCAAACACAGGTATCGGGGACTGGAATTTAGCTAGCCGGAAATGCTGACTTTCTCGAGGGACCGACTGAATCTCTCATAGAGCGACTTCCCGCGGGATCCGGCCGTTCTTGCAACGGCGCGAACAATTCCGGCTTGTTGCTATGCTCAGCGAGGACGGAGAAGCTGTTGCCAGTCCTGTTGCCAGTTGACACATCTCAAGAAACGTAAAGGCCCGTAACTCTTTTGAGCAACGGGCCTTTGGAAATCTGGCGTCTCCACGGGGATTCGAACCCCGGTCTCGAATCTCGGTGATGGCTGGCAACGACTTACATTGATGACGAGCGAGATGTGTATGTCTGCGTCATCCCCGATCATCTGCGTTATTCTCACTCTCATTCTCACTTAAATGGTGCCTTAAACGCTGGAATGATCGCCCACAGTTTCAACGATCAGGCCGCCAATTGGGTTCCTCTTGACATAGTACTCCAATGGAGTACTATGCGCGGGAATGGAATTCATCCGATTTCCGACATTTGAGCGACACAGTGCCAAACTCTTCACCGAAGATGACATCTTGGAACTCGAAGTCGCATTGGCGCTCAATCCAACTGCGGGCGACTTGATCCCTGGCGGGCGTGGACTACGTAAACTGCGTCGTCCGCGGCGCGGTCATGGCAAACGCGGCGGAGCTCGGGTGATTTATTATCATGTCACTGCTCAAGGTAAGATTCTCCTTATAGCGGCTTTTGCAAAGAACGTTCAAAGCGACCTCTCACGCCACCAACTCCAACAGCTCTCCCAAATCGTCAAAACCGAATTTCCATGAAGGACTCTGAATTTAAGGAACTCATCCAAGGCATCCGCGAAGCCGGCTCTTACCTGCGGGGCCACAAGAGTGGAGTGACGAAGGTCGACCGCATCGATCCTTCCGGAGTGGCGTCGATCCGTGCCAGCCTGAGGCTTTCTCAACCGCAATTTGCACGTCTGCTAGGTGTTGGAGTCGGAACTTTGCGACACTGGGAACAAGGCGAGCGCCAACCTACTGGAGCGGCGCGTGTATTGCTACGTGTTGCAGCCAAACACCCTAGGGCAGTTTTAGAAGCGGTAGCCTGATGGCGTCCCCACGGGGATTCGAACCCCGGTTGACGCAGCCCGCTATTGCAGATCAACCGCTTACCCGTTTTCGCTCTGAGAGCAAACAATAGTTGCCTCTGTAAACACTCAAGCTGTTGCCAGTCCTGTTGCCAGTCGCTCCGGTTCTCTTAACCCACGACCAACAAGCTCACCATTGAATCTCCTGTTGCCTCCGGCCCTGTCATTGAGAACAACCATCGTCGCGAACGGAGCAAGAGTATGGAACTTGGCGTATATAGCTTTGGGGACACTCAACGGAACCCAGACGGGACGCTGCGATCCACCGCGGAGGCGATCCGCAACCTTTTTGAAGCAATCGTCGCGGCGGACAAGATCGGTTTGGACTACTTCGGAGTGGGTGAACACCACACGTTGGACATGCCTGCCTCGTCACCGGGGGCGGTGATAGCGGCTGCGGCGGGCGCCACGAAACAGATCCTATTAGGCAGCTCGGTCAGTGTCCTGAGCACCGATGATCCAGTCCGGGTGTTCCAGCAGTTCGCAACGGCTGATGCCATATCGGGTGGGCGCGTGGAAATCACCGCGGGACGGGGCTCGTCCGCTGAGTCCTTCCCGCTATTCGGCTACGACCTGGAGGATTATGACCGGCTGTATTCCGAAAAACTGGATTTGCTCCTAAAGATCAACGAGAGCGTGACTGTGAACTGGTCCGGCACCGTTCGGCCACCCATTCATGACATGGTCGTCGTTCCCAGACCAATGAAAGGGAGGCTGCCGATCTGGCTTGGGACCGGCGGTAGCCCGCCCTCGTCGATTCGTGCCGGGGAACTGGGCTTGCCCGTCGCCTATGGCATTATCGGCGGCGAGCCCGCACGGTTCGCCCCATTGGCCGATATCTATCGCCGCGCAGCAGCAGCGGCCGGTCATCGCCCGGCAAATATAAAGGTCTCTGTTGCGGCATTTGGCCTCATCGCGCCGACAAAGCGCGAAGCCATGGACCGTTTCTATCAAGGATGGCATAACTTGAACGTTGAGATGGGCAAACTCCGCGGTTGGTCACCTCCCGACAAGCGGGCCTTCGACGCGCAGGCCAAAGCGCCGGGCGCCTACTACATTGGAGCACCCGATGAGATTGCAGGGCGAATAGTCGACCTTCACAAACACCTCGGTCACACGCGGCACTTCCTGCAAATGGACCTTGGCGGTTTGCCTCACAAATACTTCCTCGATTCCATCAACCTGCTTGCGACTGAAGTTAAACCCAGAGTGGAGCGCCTTCTGGCCAGTAAATAGCACAGCCTTTTTTTGGCGCCCCATGAGTTCCACGCGCGAAAACCACTGCTGCTTTCCCAAGTCGCGCGTGCGCCCGTCGGATCTCGTCGCCTGATCAGGTGTCATGTTCTTTGGTGCGATCATAGCCATTATACCCGCGGGCGGATTGTGCTTAGGTTGGGCCCCCGGGCCCCTTGCGATCGGACTCCGGTAGGCACAACATTCTTTATGGCAACGCGGCCGCAATTTCCGGACGAGCAGAGCAAGGCCGGCGAATTCAGGCGGCAGCCGGATGAGTTCCGCGACTGGGTGCGACGCGACGGTTCAACCCCTTATCGGCCGGAGTCGGGGCGCTACCACCTCTATATTTCGCTCGCGTGCCCATGGGCGTGCCGGACCCTGATCGTCCGGCACCTGAAGCGGCTTGGCGGCGTCATCGGCGTCACGGTGGCCGACCCTATCCGCACCGATGAGGAAGGATGGGCGTTTCGCGACGGGCCGGGATACTCGACCGACCCCGTGAACGGATTCAAGTTTCTCCGGGAGGCTTACGTCGCGACGAACCCCCGTTATCGCGGGCGATGGACCGTACCGGTACTCTGGGACAAAAAGACGGACCGGATCGTAAACAATTCGGAGGATGATATCTGCCTCATGCTCAATAACGAATTTGGTTCGCCGAAGGGAACACCGGACTTGTTTCCTGCGGGAATCGCGGCCAGGCAGGCCGCCCTGAGCAAGCGCATCCATGACCGTGTGAACAACGGCGTGTACCGAGCCGGCTTCGCAACGCAGCAGGTAGTCTATGAGAAGGCCGCACGGGCTTTGTTTGACTGTCTGGATGAGCTTGAAGCCCGGCTTTGTAGGAGCCGGTTTCTGTTAGGAGACGAGCCGGTCGAGACCGACTGGCGCCTGTTCTGCACGCTGGTCCGATTCGACGCCGTCTACCACGGGCACTTCAAGTGCAACATCCGGCGGATAGTCGACTATCCCCACCTCCAGCGCTACCTCAGGCGCCTCTATCGGATCCCCGGGGTGGCCAAGACGGTCAATTTTGACCACATTAAGCGTCACTACTACGTGACGCACGCGAAGATCAATCCAAGCCGCATTGTGCCGATCGGCCCGGAGCTGGACCTTTGACCTCGCTTGCCGCGCGCCTCCCGAGAAGGGGCTCAACGGCCAGATTGCTGCCGCTAGCTACGGCGTGGGCGCAGCCATAATGACTGTTCTGACATAATATCGCGCTCCGCTTGAAGCCAGTATTCCAGACTGCGTTCTCTGTTGGACGCCGCTGCTTTTGCCAATTCGTCTGCCCTGCGGGAGATTCGAAGCTCTAGGTCGAAGAGCGCTTCGTCCGAGAGTTCAGCCGCGGGAGTAATCGTGTCTTCTGTTGTATTCATGGGAATTCCTAAAACGTGTTGGGGATAACGGTTCTTCTCTCCTTCATGCTAGACCTTGAGACTCATCGCCGAGCGAAGTGCCTGAAGGAGAATTACATCCGTCACAGGTTTCCTCAACATTGTGACCGCGCCTGCGGCCATCGCCTGCGCCTCATCGCGCTCATTGGCGCGCGCCGTGATGAAGATGACGGGTAGCCAGGGACGGGTACGCGCCAGCTGCCGCTGGAGCTCAAGCCCGCCCATGTCAGGCATCAACACGTCGAGGATCACACAAGAGACCTCGTCCAGAAGCGGCGACTCAAGGAACTCCTTAGAACGAGCAAATGCCTTGGATCGGAAGCCGAGGGATATGACGAGCATCCACGCGGAGCTCCGGACCGATTCGTCGTCATCGACGATGGCTACCAGGGGTGGGAGAGTGGGTTCGAGGCGGGTCTTCACATTTCAACGCTTGTTAAAACGCGGCATACTACACTGTCGGGCCGCAGGCCGCCATTGGACCTAGGTCCTATGATGAGCCGAAGATGAGACCACTGCTCGCCCGGATTCGCGCACTAGGCGACGGCATCGAGCTTCTCGGACATGCGCACCAGGTCGGCCAACGACGACGCCTCCATCTTCTGCATCACCTTTGCGCGGTGCGCCTTAATTGTCTTCTCGGAGGCCCCGAGCTCGGCCGCGACCTGCTTGTTCAGAAGGCCTGTGACCACGCTTGCCATGACCTCGCGTTCGCGAGGAGTCAGCCGGGCGTGTCGCCGTCGAAGCTCGGCCATCTCGAGCCTCTCCCGGTGGGCGACCCGGTCCCGGTCAATCGCAAGCGTGATTGCCTTAAGCATGTTGTCGTCGGGAAACGGCTTGGTGAGAAACTCCAATGCCCCGGCCTTCATGGCCTGCACTGACATGGGGATGTCGCCGTGGCCCGTGATGAAGATAATGGGAAGCCGGACGCCCCTCTTTGCGAGCTCGCCCTGGAGCTCGAGCCCGGTGAGTCCGGGCATGCGCACATCGAGGACCAGGCACGCCGGGATCTCTGGACGTGCCGAGGCAAGAAAATCCTTTGATGAGGAAAACGCCCGGACCGTATAGCCGGACGCCCTGATGAGAAATTCGAGCGACTGCCGGGACGAGGCGTCATCGTCGACCACGTACACGATGCAGTCGCCTGCGTTCATGCAGCCGCTTCCTCCCCAGCGGGCAGCAGCGCTTCGAACGCGGCTCCCCGCCCCTCGCACGGCACCAGGTGCAGACGCCCGCCGTGCGCCTCGACGATCGACCGGCTGATGGGCAGCCCCATTCCCAGACCCTGGGGCTTCGTCGAATGGAAAGCTTCGAACAGGCGGCCCTCCTCGGCCGGATTGACGCCCGGCCCATGATCGCGGACCCGCAGCGCGATGGCGGGTCCGTCTTCGGAGTCGCGCGCCTGTGCGCTTATCTCGATTACCCGGTCCTTCATCGGCAACGCCTCCACCGCGTCCATGCTGTTGATAACGAGGTTCAGGAGCACCTGCTGCATCTGGACGCGGTCGACGTGCAGCGGAGGCAATCCCGCGGCCAGATCGACCCGGACCGTGACACTCCGAGCCTGGATCTCGTACTTGGCAATGGCCAGGACCTCGTCAACGAGATCCTTCACCGGCAGCGTCGCCCTTTCAGTGGGCTTTTTCCTTGAAAGGGCGCGAATGCGGGCGATGACATCGCTTGCCCTATTCGCATCCCCCGCGATTCTTGATAGTGCCTCGTCGACCTTGGCGGCGTTGTCCATCCCCGAAGCCAGAAGCCGGCGGCAGGCGTTTGCGTAGTTCATGATCGCCCCAAGCGGCTGGTTCACCTCGTGGGCAATCGACGCGGTCAGCTCTCCCATCATTGTCACGCGGCTTACATGAGCCAATTCCAGCTGCATCGTCTGAAGTGCCTGCTCGGCCGATAGTCGCTCGGCAATCTCCGACTGCAGCTCGCTGTTGGCGCGGCTCAGCTCGGCTGTGCGTTCCCGCACTTTCGCCTCCAGCTCGTCCCGCGCCTGCTCCAGGAGCTGCTCCGCCTGCCTCTGGCGCCCGCTGATCCAGCTGACAAAGAATACTCCTATCGTAAACGTTACGAGGCGGGGCAATTCGTCCGCGACGGAATTGCCCGGGCTCGGCGGAGGTATGAGGTTCAGGGCGATTGCCCCTGAGGAAAGCAGCGCCGCCAGAAGGCCGGGCCCGAGCCCTCCATACCACGCGCTGTAGATCGCCGCACAGAAAAGAAGAGGCAGTCCCGGGACATGCGTGCTGAACGACTGGAGCGCGAGCGTGACAAGCGCCGCCGCCGCGACCGTCGCCACCGGGACCGCGTACCGGGCGAAAGCATTGCGCCGCAGGGGGGTGCCTGTGCGGACTCTCATGCGGGCAACGGGTGTGGAGCGGCCAGCCACATGTTATGCGGGGAGGGCGATACTCATTGGAAGCGGGAGAGCCGACCGCAAGCTAACTCAAGATCCGCCTCCGGGCAATTCTCTCCTCGGCGAGCGCCGGCCGGCGTTCGGGGCAAAAATCCATAGGACTTTAGTCCTATAGAAGCGCGCCGCCGCCCTCGGGACGCCACCTTGGGCCGCCTATCGGGACTAAGGTCCAATAGATTTTGCGGGGTGAAGGACGTATTCTCGGCGCTGCAACACATCTAGCGCACTCACCGAGATCGAAACTAACCAACCTCAAGACCCATGTGGATTGTCCGACTAGCCCTCCGCCGTCCCTATACGTTTGTCGTGGCGTGCCTGCTGCTCGTTTTGGTGACCCCGTTCATCCTTTTCAGGACACCGACCGACATCTTCCCTGCCATCAACATCCCGGTCGTCAGCGTGGTTTGGCAGTACACCGGCCTATCGGCGAAGGACATCGAGCAGCGCTTCGTCTTCACCCACGAGCGCGCACTCACGACCACAGTGAACAACATCCAGCACATCGAGTCCACGTCGTACGACGGCTTCGGCGTGATTAAGGTTTTCTTCCAGCCGGGCGTGTCACCGGACGGAGCCGTGGCCCAGGTTACGGCGATCTCGCAGACTATCCTTAAGCAGCTGCCGCCCGGGGCGACGCCGCCATTGGTCATCGAGTACAACGCCTCGACCGTTCCCATCCTGCAGTACGGCATCAGCAGCCGGGTGCTATCCGAGCAGCAGACCTTCGACGTCGCGATGAATACGATTCGCGTCGGGCTCATCAGCGTCCCTGGCGTCGGCATACCCTTTCCCTACGGGGGCAAGCAGCGGGTCGTCTCCGTGGACCTGGATCCCAATGCGCTAAAGGCCCAGAATCTGTCCCAGAACGACGTGGTCAGTGCCCTAAGCACGGAGAACCTGGTGTTCCCCAGCGGCACTGCCAAGATCGGCGCCAACGAGTATCCCATCGACCTGAACACGAGCCCCAGCGTGATCGAGCGGCTGAACGAGCTGCCGATCAAGACCGTGGACGGCACGGTCATCCGCGTCCGAGACGTGGCGCAGGTGCGCGACGGCTATATGCCGCAGCAAAACGTCGTCCGTCAGGACGGCGTCCGCAGCACGCTGATCAGCGTTCTTAAGAACGGAAACGCCTCGACCCTCCAGGTGGCCAGCGGTGTCAAGGCCGCCATGGCGGCCACGCTGAAGACGGTGGCTGACAACCTGCAGGTCAAGCAGTTCGCCGACCAGTCCCTGTTCGTGAAGGCTGCGGTCAGCGGCGTGGTGCGGGAGGGCGTGATCGCGGCCGCTTTGACGGCCCTCATGATCCTCCTGTTTCTCGGCTCGTGGAGGAGCACGCTGATCATCGCCATTTCCATCCCGCTCTCGATTCTCGCCTCCCTTGCCGCCCTGAGCGCGCTTGGGGAGACCATCAACCTGATGACGCTCGGCGGGCTCGCCCTGGCCGTCGGCATCCTGGTGGACGATGCGACGGTCACCATCGAGAACATCGAGCGCCACCTGAGCGATGGCGAGTCGCTCGAGAGCGCGATCCTGACCGGCGCGGGCGAGATCGCGCTTCCGGCCATGGTATCAACCCTATGCATCTGCATCGTCTTCGTCCCCATGTTCTTTCTCGCCGGTGTTGCGGGATTCCTCTTCGCGCCCCTGGCCGAGGCCGTTGTCTTTGCGGTCGTGGCGTCGTACGCCCTGTCCCGCACGCTGGTGCCGACGCTTGTGATGTGGTTCGAGCCCAAGGGTCCGAACGAGGGTGGCGTTCCCGCGACGCACAGCTCGTGGGCGCCCTTGGCGCTTCTGGCGCCGCTGGTTCAATTCCAAGTGGGTTTCGAAGGCGCCTTCGCCCGCTTCCGCCAACGGTACCGGGACCTGCTCGGAATCGTATTGGCCCACCGCACGGCCTTTGCCGCGGCATTCCTCTCTTTCTGTGTGGCCTCGATGCTTCTGGTCCCTTTCCTCGGCCAGGACTTCTTTCCGAGCGTCGATGCCGGGTCACTCCGTCTGCATGTGCGCGCGCGCACCGGCACGCGGATAGAGGAGACCGCCGTCCTGGTAGACCGCATTGAGGGCGAGATCCGCCGCGAGATTCCGGCGAAGGAGCTCAAGGGCATCATCGACAATATAGGTCTGCCGATCTCGGGCATCAACCTCAGCTACAACGACAGCGGAGTTGCGGGCCCGGCCGACGCGGACATCATGGTCTCGCTGGACGCCGGCCATCGGCCGACGCCGGGGTACGTCCGGGCGCTGCGCCTCAGGCTGAACCGCGATTTCCCAGGCGTGACGTTCTACTTCCTCCCGGCGGACATCGTCAGCGAGACGATCAACTTCGGATTGCCCGCCCCGATCGACGTCCAGATTCTCGGCCGCGACCTGGCCGGCAACCAGAGAATCGCCGCCGACCTGGCCGACCGGATCCGCCACGTCCGCGGTGCGGTGGATGTGCGGATCCAGCAGCCCTCCGACCTGCCGAGGTTCGCGTTTACCGTCGACCGCACGAAGGCGTCGGAACTCGGGCTCTCCGAGCAGGACATCGCCGATTCCGTCCTGCTCAACCTAAGCGGCAGCACCCAGATCCAGCCCGGCTTCTGGCTCGATTCCAAGATCGGCGTCCAGTACCCGCTGAATATCCGGGTTCCCGAGTATCGGATGACCTCGCTCTCGGATCTCAATTCCATCCCGGTCAACGCCGGCATGCCGGGAACCGGCAACGAGGAGCTGTTCGCGAACGTCGCCTCATTTTCGCGCACGTCCAGCCAGCCGATATACTCGCACTACAATGTCGTCCCGGTTGTGGACGTGTTCGGCGGCGTGGGAGGACGGGACCTCGGGGGCGTTCTCGGGGATGTCAGAGTGGTTGTGGCGCAGGCGAGGAAGTCGCTGCCGTTCGGCAGCTCCATCATCCTTCGCGGTCAGGGGGAGACCATGAGCTCGAGTTTCCTCGGCCTGGGTGTCGGCCTGGTGATGGCCATCGCGCTCATCTACCTGCTGCTGGTTGTCAATTACCAGAGCTGGCTTGATCCCTTCATCATTCTGACCGCCTTGACCGGGGCTCTGACGGGTGTCGTCTGGGGGCTCTTCTTGACTGCGACGACGCTCAGCGTCCCAACCATGATGGGCGCAATCATGTGCCTGGGCGTGGCGACCGCCAACTCGGTGCTCGTGGTCACGTTTGCACGCAACCACCTCCAGGAGGGAATGACCCCGCTCGAGGCAGCCTGGGAAGCGGGCACGGGCCGACTGAGACCGGTCCTGATGACGGCCCTGGCGATGATTGTGGGCATGGTGCCGATGGCGCTGGGACTTGGGGAGGGCGGCGAGCAGAACACACCCCTGGGCCGCGCGGTGATCGGCGGCCTCGTCATGGCCACGTTCGCCACCCTGTTCTTCGTTCCGGTGGTGTTCAGCGTGATGCACCGGATCACGCCCGCAACAGAGAACAGCAACCGAAACGCGCCAGCGCCGGCAATGACGCTAGTCCCGGCCGAATCGAAAGGATGATACCATGAACAGAAACGAACATCAGCATAACGGGGCATTTACCGCGCAGGGAAACGGGGACCGGCTCGCTGGCAACCACGCGTCCGTCGACGGGACGGCCGACAACCCTCGCTCCACCACGGGCTCCCCGGGGCCCGGACGGGACCACGAACAGGCGGCACCAAAAGGGCCTGCAGGGCGCAGGCTCGTTGCGGCGGGCGCCTTCGCCTTGTTGGTCGCGGGGGGCCTCCTCATTGGATTCGTCCCGCGATGGCGCGAGCAGCGCATCGCCGCCTCCGATAGGGATGAACTGGCGGTCCCGACCGTCTCCGTCGTCTCGCCGGCACTGGAGCTGGCGGAAAATAAGCTCGCCCTGCCTGCCGAGATCAGGCCGTGGAGGGAGGCCGCAATCTACGCCCGGGCAAACGGCTACCTCAAGGACTGGCTGGCCGACATCGGGGCGCATGTCCAGGCGGGGCAGCTCCTTGCCGAAATCGAAACTCCGGACTTGGATCAGCAGCTGGAGCAGGCCAAGGCCCAGCTGGCACTTGCTCGGGCAAACCTCCACCTTGCCGAGACGACTGACGTGCGGTGGAGGGCCCTTCTCAAGACGGCTTCCGTATCGGAGCAGGACGCGGCCGAGAAGGCGGCAGGCCGCGAGGCCGCCGCCGCGAGCCTCGACGCGGAGCGCGCCAACATGCAACGACTGCAGGAGCTCGTATCCTTCCAGCGCGTCATTGCACCCTTTGCAGGCACTATCACCACGCGTGCGGTTGACATGGGGGATCTCATCACGGTCGGCAGCGGCAGCAGAGAGCTGTTCCACATCGCCCAGACTAACGAGCTTCGCGTTTATGTGCGGGTGCCGGAATCCTACGCGCTCGGTATCGCGCGCGGCCAAACGGCCACGCTGACGACCCCGGCAAGCCCCGGCCGCGAATATGCCGCAACCGTGTCTGCCACGTCTGAGGCGATTTCAACGGCCTCCCGGACTCTGCTCGTGGAGCTGAACGTGGGAAACGCGCAGCACGAGATCCTGCCCTACAGCTACGGCGAGGTCAGCCTGAGGGGCAACAACGCCAGCAAGGTCCTAGCATTGCCGTCAAACACCGTGCTGTTTCGGGCACAAGGGCTGCAGGTCGGCATAGTCGGACCGGACAGCAGGGTCGAGCTGCGCCCCGTCAAGGTCGGCCGCGACTTTGGGCAGACCGTCGAGATCCTCGCGGGCGTGACTCCGGCCGACCGCGTCATCGTCAACCCGACCGACTCGCTCGTCAACGGCACCCAGGTGCGAGTCCAGGACTCGCCGGCAACTCTGGCGGCAAACTGACCATGAGGCCGCGGACCCCACACGTGGACGAGGGCACTGGGCGGCGATCCCCGGCGAGGGGTGCGCACGCGGCAGCCGTGCCCATCCTGGTCCCGGTCGCGGCCCTAGCGCTTCTCTGCGGGTGCGCAGTGGGGCCTGACTATGAGCGTCCCCAGGCGACCGCCATCCCCACGGCCTATGCCAGCGATGGCGGCGGCTGGAAGGTGGCCCAACCCCAGGCGCAGCTTCCCAAGGGCAATTGGTGGGAGGTCTTTGGCGACTCGCAGCTAAACGCACTTGAAGCCGATGCCTCCGCTTCAAATCAGCAGCTCAAGGTGGCGGTCCAGCAGTTTGCCGAGGCCCGGGCGGCCTTGGCCTTCACGCGGGGCGGCCTCTTCCCGGATCTCACGCTCTCCGGGCAATACACGCGCCAGCGCACCTCTCCCAACTCGCCCCTTTCAACGACGGGCTTGCCCCTCGGTCAGTCGAGCACCTACAGCAACTTCGCGGTGCCGCTGGACGCCGGCTACGAATTCGACCTCTGGGGGCGTGTGCGCCGCAGCATCGAGTCCGCCCAGGCCCAGGCCCAGGCAAGCTCTGATGACCTCGAGGCTATCAGTCTGGCGGTCCATGCCGAGGTAGCCTCCGACTATTTCAACCTCCGGACGCTGGATTCCGAGCAGGCCGTTCTCCGTTCGAGTGTCGATGTCTTCAGCAAGTCGTACGGACTGACCGTTGACCGACGGGCCGGCGGGGTGGCTACCGACCTTGAGGTTGCCCAGGCGGCGACGGTGCTCAAGACCACGCAGGCCCAGCTACCAGAAGTGGCGCTGACGCGGGCGCAGTTCCAGCACGCATTGGCGCTGCTGACCGGTAAGACGGCCTCCCAGTTCAGCATCCCAGAGAGCACCAGTGTCGCGGCGCCGCCAACAGTCCCGGCCGGCCTCCCCTCCGAGCTGCTGGAGCGCAGACCGGACATCTCGGCGGCGGAGCGCCGAATGGCGGCGGCTAACGCGAATGTCGGCGTGGCCAAGGCGGCCTTCTTCCCGTCATTCCAGCTGACCGGGCTTGCGGGTTTCGACAGCGTCAACACCGGCAACCTCCTGAGTTCGTCCAGCAGCCTGTGGGCCCTGGGCCCGTCCCTGACCTTACCCCTCTTTGAGGGCGGCAAGCTTCGCGCAGGCCTGAACTTTGCGACGTCGACGTACCTCGAGCTCGTCGCCAGCTACCGGCAGACCGTCCTGACCGCCTATTCGGAGGTCGAGGACGGCCTCTCGGCCCAGAGCCTCCTCTCCAGCCAATATGAGGCGGAACGGGACGCGCTACTCGCGGCCCGCAAGCAGCTGGAGCTCGCGAACAACCGTTACCGGGATGGCCTCGTCACCTACCTCGAAGTCGCCACTGCCGAGAGCACCGAGCTGAACATCGAGTTCAGCACTGTGCAGATTCGCGGCCAACAACTCGTGGCGGCAGTCAATTTGGTAAAGGCGCTGGGCGGAGGTTGGCGGGACCCAATTCAGGACCACCAGCAGCCCGGACCGTCGTCGGTCGGGCAGCTTTCCCGCAACGCTTCGGGTCCACTGGCGTTGGGCCAGGGACAGTCCGACAAGATGTGAGAGCGCAACTGCAAGACTCTGAAGACCTTGGAAACAGAAACATCAAGAAACAAGGAGATGGAGACACTCGGCAATATGAATACGAAGCAACTCGGAAACTCGGATCTGTTCATCACACCCGTGGGCTTTGGCTCATGGGCCATCGGCGGCGCCGGATGGCAATTCGGCTGGGGAAGGCAGAGCGACGACGACTCGGTCGCGGCGATCCACAGGGCGCTGGAATTGGGCGTCAACTGGATCGACACAGCGGCGGCCTACGGCCTCGGCCACTCGGAGGAGGTCGTAAGCCGGGCCCTCGCGGCCTGGCCCGGTAAGCGGCCGCTGGTGTTCACAAAGTGCGCGCTGCGCTGGGACGCGAAGGGCCAGGTCAGCCGCGTCCTCAATTCGGCCTCCATTCGCGAAGAATGCGAAGACAGCCTACGCCGGCTGAAAGTCGAGGCCATCGACCTATACCAGATCCACTGGCCGGTCGACAACGCGCATGAGCTCGAGGAGGGCTGGGGCACGATGGCCCAGCTCAAGCACGAGGGAAAGGTACGCTGGATCGGGGTCTCGAATTTCAGCGTCTCGCAGCTGAAGCAGGCACAGGCCATCGCTTCGGTCGCCACCTTGCAGCCCCCATACTCCCTTGTTCATCCCGAGGTGGAGAACGAGATACTGCCCTATTGTCTCGGCCAGGGCATCGGGGTGATCGTCTACTCGCCCATGGCCTCCGGCCTATTGTCGGGCGCGATGACTCGGGAGCGCGTCGCCACCCTTGCCGATGACGATTGGCGCAAGCAGCATCCCGACTTCAGGGAGCCGAGGCTAACCTCCCATCTCGCTCTTGTTGAGCGGCTGAGGGAAGTCGGAAGACGCCACAACGGCTCACCCGGCGCAGTTGCCATCGCCTGGACCCTGCGCAATCCGGCGGTGACCGGTGCGATTGTCGGAGCCCGCAAGCCTAAGCAGGTAGAGGACGTCGTCGCGGCCGCCGAGATACAACTCACGGAATCGGACGTCGCCGAGATCGAGGCCGCTGCTGAGATCCATGCTTAAGAACAAAACGGGGGCGAAAATGAAAATTGGATTCATCGGTTTGGGTATTATGGGCAGCCGAATGGCGGCCAACCTTCGAAGCGCGGGCCACACCGTGGTCGTCCACAATCGGACGCGCGAAAAGGCGGAGCATCTGCTCTCCCTCGGCGCGACGTGGGCCGCATCTCCAGCCGATGTGGCATTGGAGGCCGAAGCAGTCTTCACGATGCTCGCGCCCCCTGAGGCTGTCAGGCAGGCAGCCCTCGGGAGGGACGGGTTCCTCAGGGCCCTTGCACCGGGGAGGCTGTGGGTCGACTGCAGTACGGTAGATCCGTCCTTTTCTAGGGAAATGGCGGAAAAGGCGCGGGAGAACGGCATTCGGTTTCTGGACGCCCCGGTGACGGGATCCAAGGGCTATGCGGCGGAGGCAAAACTCACGTTCTGGGTTGGAGGTGAAACTGCCGATCTGGAGGCTTGCAGGTCACTGCTCGATTGCATGGGAGACAGAGTCATTTACTGCGGAGGCCAAGGCATGGGTTCCTCCCTCAAGATGGTGATGAACCAGATGCTCGGAACCGTGATGGCAGCCTTCTCCGAGGGTCTGGTTCTCGGCGAGGCCCTCGGCTTGCCCCGTAAGGCGCTGCTCAATGCCTTGCTGGACGGGGCCGCCGGCGCGCCGTTCCTCAAGCTTAAGCGCGGGCGAATCGAAACGGGAAATTATGAGGCTGCTGATTTTTCGCTGCGCTGGCTGCATAAGGATCTGCACCTTGCCGCGGTCAGCGCCTACGATTCTGGCGTTGCCATGCCTGTAACAAACGCGGCAAAGGAAGCCTACGGCCTCGCCGTTCGCGGAGGGCGTGGCGACAAGGATTTCTCGGCCATCTATGCCTTTCTTGCCGGACCCATCAGCGCGGAATCTCGCCGCTAGAGGGCTCTTCGTCATGACGTTGTTGCCAGTCGGGAAAACGAGAAACCCGCAACCCGTTCTAATAGCGGGCGCTTCTGAGCTGGCGTCCCCACGGGGATTCGAACCCCGGTTCTCACCGTGAAAGGGTGGTGTCCTGACCGGGCTAGACGATGGGGACGTGACGCAGAACTGGGCAAGCTAGGCCGCCGACCCAACCAAGCAAGAGCATTTTTCCGTCTGGACCCGCGCCGTCTATGCGGAATCCTCGGCGGATGACTTTCGCCGAAATCGAGGCCTCCCTGCCCGGGCAGGCCGTCACGACCGTGGAGGCCCCGTTGCCGAGGATCGGCTCGGGAAAGGTCCGAGAGATCTTCGACCTGGGGGACGCCCTTCTGCTGGTCGCCACGGACCGGCTCTCCGCGTTCGATGTCATCCTGCCCGACGGGATTCCCGGGAAGGGAATCCTGCTTACGCAGATGAGCCTCTGGTGGTTCGCGAAGACCTCGGGAATAATACGCAACCACCTTCTGCCGGACCAGGAGGGTGAATTCAACCGGCGTGGCATCGCCGGGCGTGACCTGCGCCTCCGGAGCATGGTCGTCCGACGGCTGAAGCCCCTTCCGATCGAGTGCGTGGTCCGGGGGTACCTCGCGGGCAGCGGGTGGAGCTCATACTCGCGATCCGGGTCCATCTGCTCCATCGCGCTACCGCCGGGCCTGCGGCAGGCCGACCGCCTGCCGGAGCCGATCTTCACGCCCACCACCAAGGCCCCGAAGGGCAGCCACGACGAACCGGTTGACGACGCGGGGGCGTCCGCGATGGTGGGCGCCGCGCTCTACGAGAAGGCGAAGGCGGCGAGCCTCGCCCTGTACCGATTCGGCCACGACGCGGCCCTGGGCGCGGGAATGATTCTTGCGGACACCAAGTTCGAGTTCGGGACCGATTCCAAGGGTGGGCTCGTCCTCATCGACGAGGTGCTGACACCGGACTCGTCGCGCTACTGGCCAAGGGAAAGCTATGAGCCGGGCCGCTCCCCGCCGAGCTTCGACAAGCAGTTCGTCCGCGACCACCTGCTCGGCCTCTCCTGGGACCAGAGGCCGCCGGCCCCGCGCCTTCCCGGCGCGGTGGTCGCCCGGACACGTGAAAAATACCTCGCTGCGCTGCGGAGCCTGATGGCCGGCGCGACTGCTACTGCATGACACCCAGGCGCTTCGGCTGCATGGCCGCGCCGCTCTGGACCCGGGCGAGCTCGCGCCGGAGCCAGTCGAGCGCGGCGTTCACCGCGCGCCACTTCACCGTTGATCGCGGGCCGGGATAGCTGAGCTTCCGTGACCAGACGCCGTGCGGCGCATGCAGGGCGACGAAGATCGTGCCCACAGGGTTCTCGTTCTGTCCCCCGCAGGGGCCGGCGCAGCCAGTGATCGCCAGGCCGTAGTCCGCCCCCAGCTTCTCGGCGGCGCCCGTGGCCATCGCCACCGCGGCCTCGGCGCTCACCGCGCCGTGCTGCTGGAGCAGACATTCGGGCACGTCGAGGAGCTGCATCTTGGAGTCGTTGGAGTAGCAGACGCAGCCGCCGGCGAAGAACTTCGAGGCGCCGCAGATGTCCGTGAAGGCATTCGCCAGCAGGCCGCCGGTCGCGGTCTCGGCGACGGCCACCAGCTTCTCCTGCGATCGCAGGAGGTCGGCGCAGACCTTGGCGAGAGAATCGTGGCCGTACGTGACGAAGTCCTCCCCAAGCAGCTGGGCGCACTCCGCCGCCACGGCCTCGATCTCGCCTGGGCTCAGCTCGCCGCCGGGGGAGCTCAGCCTGCAGTCGACATGGCCCGAGTGCGCGCAGAAGGCGATGCCGAGGCGCGGTCCATGGCGTCCAAGCACTGCCTGGAGCCTCGTCTCGAGCAGGGATTCGCCTATGCCCGCCGTCCGCAGCTGGACGTACGCCTCGCGGTCGCCGACCAGCCCGAGGCGCGCCAGCCGTGGAAGGACCTGCTCGGTGAACATCGGCTGCATCTCGTTGGGCGGGCCCGGCAGCATGCAGAGCACCTTGCCTTCCTGCTCTACCCAGAGCCCCGGCGCGGTCCCGTTCGAATTGGGCAGCACGTCCCCGCGCTCGAACCGGTACGCCTGCTTGAGGTTGTTCGGCGTCATCCTGCGGCCGAGGAGCGCGAACCGGTCCTGGATGTGCTTTTCAATCTTCGGGTCGAGCACGAGGCGCTGGCCGAGGACGCCGGCGACCGCCTCGCGCGTCCGGTCGTCGCAGGTCGGCCCCAGGCCCCCGGTCGTGAGGACGACATCCGAGCGGGCCCAGCTTTCGCGGAACTGCGCCGTGATGTCCTCCGATTCGTCCGTTATCGTGACGTTCCTGCGCAGCTCGACCCCGCGGCTCCCGAGCTGCGAGCCGATGAACGCCAGGTGGCCGTTGGCCGTCAGGCCCAGGAGGAGCTCGTCCCCAAGGGTGATCAGCTCATAGCGGAGCCGACGCGCAGGTTCGTTCGGACCGGATGCTGGATTGTCGCGAGAAAGCATGCTTGCGGACCTGGAAATTAGGCTAATCTCTGGAAAATGCCAGCCGACGATGCAGATAGGGGCGCCCCGCCCACGCTGAAGGAGAAGGTGAGGAGGCTGCCCGACCGTCCCGGGGTTTACCTCATGAAGGACCGGATCGGCAGGATCATCTACGTGGGCAAGGCGAAGGCGCTCAAGAGGCGGGTATCGTCGTACTTTCAGCCGTCGCGGGCCTTCACGCTCCATCCCAAGATCCGCGCCCTCGTGGAGATGATAGCCGACTTCGACGCCATCGAGGTGAGGTCGGAACCGGAGGCGATCCTGCTCGAGGGCAAGCTGATCAAGCAGTGGAAGCCGCGCTACAACACGGATTTCACCGACGACAAGCGCTTCCTGCTTGTGCGCGTGGATCCGCGCGAGGCCCTGGCGCGCTTCCGCCTTGTCCGCCTGAGGAAGGACGACCGCTCCAGGTACTTCGGGCCGTTTGCCCACAGCGGCCCCCTGCGCAAGACGCTCGCCGAGATGCGGCGCCGCTTCGGGATCCTGCTCGGCGACGGAACGCCGCGCCGGCTGCCGGACGGCTCCTGGCAGCTGTACGACGACGTGAGGGGGGAGATCTACGGGTTCCCGGCCAGCGTCACCGAGGCCGAGTACGGGGAGCGCGTCGAGCGCGCGTGCGCGTTCCTCGAGGGCAAGTCGCGCGAGTGGCTCGGGTCGCTTCGCTCCGAGATGGGCGCGGCGGCCGGCCGGCGCGAGTTCGAAAGGGCCGCGGGCCTGCGCGACATCGTGCTCGCGCTCGAGAAGACCCTCGAGCAGCCCCGGCATTTCGAGCGGACCGACCCGACCGCGCTGAGCGCGAGCGAGTCCGCGCTGGAGTCGCTCCAGCGGGCCCTGGCCCTGGCCTCGCGCCCCGGCGTGATCGAGTGCTTCGACATCTCCCACATCTCGGGGACCTTCGTCGTCGCGTCGATGGTCCGCTTTGCGCAGGGGAGGCCCGACCGCGACAACTACCGCCGCTTCCGGATCAAGGGGTTCGTCGGGAACGACGACTATCGGGCGATGGAGGAGGTCGTCGGGCGCCGGTACAGGAGGCTGCGCCGCGAGGGAAGGGCGTTTCCCGACCTGCTAGTCATCGACGGCGGCAGGGGGCAGGTGGGGGCGGCGCTCAAGGCCTTCGCGGCCCTCGACCTCGCCCCCCCTCCGATCGTCGGCCTCGCCAAGAGGGAGGAGACGATCGTGTTCCCGGACGAGCGTCCTCCGCTCGAGATCCCGCGGGACCATCCCGGCCTGCGTCTCCTGCAGAGGCTCAGGGACGAGGCGCACCGCTTTGCGAACACCTACAACGCCGACCTGAGATCGAAGAGGATCCGCGAGTCGGTGCTGGACGACTTCCCGGGCCTGGGCCCGGTCCGCCGCGCGGCGCTCATGGGCCATTTCGGCAGCATCGACCGGCTCCGAAGCGCGACGGCCTCCGATATCGGCGGCGTCGATGGATTCGGGCCGAAGCTCTCCTCCGAGCTGCACTCCTTCCTGGCCGGGGCGCGGTCCTGTCCCGAGAATACTCCTTGATCGCGCGGGCGCCTGCGGGCGTCCTATTGGGGGCCTCCTCATGCACCACAACCGCCTACTGCCGCGCGCCGCGGCCGCGTCCTTGGCCCTGGCCGTCCCGGCGCTCGCCGCCCCGGAACTGGACGCGCTATTCCAGGATCACGCCGTGCTCCAGTGCGACAAGCCGGTGCCGGTGTGGGGCCGCGCGGCCCCGGGCGAGCACGTCACCGTCGCCTTCGCCGGGCAGACGGTCGGCGCCACGGCGGGCCTCGACGGGCGCTGGATCGTGGTCCTGGCCCCGATGGCGGCGACCTCCTCCGGCTCGGAGCTGGCGGTCTCCGGGAACGGCGGCGCCAGCGCCAACGACGTCGTCGTCGGCGAGGTCTGGCTCTGCTCGGGCGGGTCGGGAATGGAATTCGAGATGGGCGACGGCCGGGGACCCCAGTCCAAGGTGAGGGACGCCGAGGCCGAGGTGGCGGCCGCCCGCTATCCGCTGATCAGGCAGTTCAAGGTCGCGGGCCAGTCGTCGGCCCGCCCGATGGAGGGGAGCCGGGGCGACTGGAAGGTGTGTTTCCCCGAGACCGTCGGCCAATTCTCGGCCGTCGGCTACTTCTTCGCGCGCGACCTCCACGCGCGGCTTGGCGTGCCGTTCGGGATTATCAACAGCACCCGGGCGGGCGCGCCCGTCGCCTCCTGGATGAGCCCGCTGGCCCTCGCCGGCTTCCCCGCCGCCGCGGAAGCCCGCCCGGCTTCGGACGATCCGGCGGCCCCCGGCTCGGTGTTCAACGCGATGATCCAACCGATCCTGCAGTACGCGGTCCGCGGGGTTATCTGGTACCAGGGCGACAGCGACGTCGGCCAGGCGGCCAGCTACGCCGTCCAGTTCCCGAGGATGATAACCGCGTGGCGCGCCCACTTTGGCCAGGGGGACCTTCCCTTCTTCTGGGTCCAGCTGCCGGATGGCGACCCGCCCGGGGAGGGGCCCGGCGAGGCGCGGGCGCACCTGCGCGAGGCGCAGTCCCGGGCCCTGGTCCTCCCGTCGACGGGGCAGGCGGTGGCGATCGACATCGGGGGCGCCGGAAATGCCAAGGGAAGGAACATCCAGGAGGTCGGGCGTCGGCTTTCGCTCATCGCCAAGGCGAAGGCCTACTCGATCCCGGTCGACTACTCGGGGCCGGTGTTCAGGGAGATGGCCGTCGAGGGCCCGTCGGTGCGCGTCCGCTTCTTCTGCGCCGGCGACGGGCTGACCGCGTCGGGCAAGCCGCTCCAGTCCTTCGAGGTTGCGGGTGCGGACCGCGTGTTCCATCCGGCCGCCGCCGTCATCCAGGGCGACGCGGTCGTCGTGAGGTCGGTCGCCGTCGCCGAGCCGGTCGCCGTCCGCTACGCCTGGCGAAACGCTCCCGAGGCGAACCTCTACAACGGCGCCGGGCTTCCCGCCGGGCCGTTCCGCAGCGACGATTGGTGAGCGCCGCTCTGCGCGCGCGACCGGACTAGGGTAGCTCGTAGACCTCGCCCAGCGCCTCGCCGGCCGTGTTGCTCGCGCTGGTCACCTGGAACGTGTACGCACCCGGGGGCAGGTTGGCGATAAGCGCGGTGTCCGCGCTGCCGACCCCGAGCGCGAAGGCTCCTGCGGCCGCGTCCATGGAGACGATGTCCGAGGCGGCCACCGAGGCCTGGTAGGGGCCCGACACGGTCTGGTCGGCCCAATTGAGGTTCTGTGCGACCAGGTTGCCGACGGAGTCGTAGACGCTGAGCACCGGATCGCGGAGCCAGCCCGAGACGCCGAAGCCCGCCAGGCCCGGCCCGACGCCGCGGATGAGGACGCTCTTGGTCGCGCCTCCCGAGACCACGAATCCGCCGATCAGGGCGCCCGCCCCCGGGCTAACCGATCCCCTTGCCGATATGTTCACGAGGCGCAACGAGTCTGTGAGCGGGGACGGGCTCGCGTCGTAGACCTCGGCGAGGACGACCCCGCCGGCACCCGAGTGATCGAACACCTGGATGGTGTACGGGCCCGGCGCGAGGTTCACCACGGCCGCCGCGTCGGCGCTGCTTGGCTGCAGGGCGAAGGCCCCGACCTGCGCGAACACCGCCGAAAGGCTGCTGCTGCCGCCCCATCCCGTGTTCTGGGTGACCAGCGAGCCGGATCCGGTGTAGAGCTGGAGCTCGGGCATGGCCATGGCGCCAGCGACGTTGAACTGGGCAAGTCCGGGCCCGACGGCCCGCAGGAGCACGGTCTTCGACCCCGTTCCCGACACGACAAACCCGGCGATGAGGATGTTGCTCCCGCTGAGCTCTGCGCGGCACGAAATGTTGAGGAGGCGGTCGCTGGACGAGGACGGGGCCGGGACGAACGCCGCGCCGCCCGACGAGCCGACCGTGATCACAAGGCTCGACGTCGACGAGCTGGTGGAATTGGCGACCGTCAGGGTCACGGTGTAGGTGCCTGCGCCGGCCGGCGTACCGGAGATGACGCCGGAGGCCGAGTTGATGCTGAGTCCCGGCGGAAGCCCGGAGGCCAGGAACAAGGTGGGCTGCTGGGTGGCCGTGACCGCAAAGCTGAACGGAACGCCGGAGACGGCGGACACCTGCGGGGCCGAATTGACAGCCGGGGTTGCCAGGACATTCACATCGCTTGTTGTCTCGATGAGTCCGGACGAGCTGTACCGGGAGGCCGGTGTGACGCCTATGGCCAGGACGTAGAAGAAGTTCGATCCCGTCGGGGGCAGGCCCGAGATCCGCCATGTCGATCCGTCGGTCGTCGTCGCCTGGCCGACGGACGTATAGTGCGTGCCGTCGGTCGATTCCTGGAATTCCACCGACGAGAACGCGGGGCCGCCGCCGCGCGTCCACGAGATGGTCGACTCGTCGGCGCTCACCGTGAGCGACTGGGTCACCGCCGTCGGCGTGGAGACCCGCGCGACCATGTGGCGGCTCAAGCCGCCCACCGCCGTGAAGCTCCCGCCGAACACGGCCTTTCCGTCGGACTGCACCAGGACGGTGCTGACCGGGCCGTTGGGGGCCGGGTTGAACGCGGTGTCGACCGCGCCGCCGGCCTCGATGTGCGCAACGTAGGCGATGGGCTGGCCCCCGATTGTCGTGAACGAGCCGCCGGCCAGGAGCGACCCGTCCGACTCCTGGACCAGCGCGTTCACCGTCCCGTTTGCGTTCGGGTTGAAGGTCGTGTCGAGGGAGCCGTCCCTGTTGAGGCGGGCGATCGCGCCGACCGGCTGGCCCCCGACGCTCGTGAAGGCGCCGCCGATGACGATCTGGCCGTTGGGCTGGGTGACCAGCGCGTTGATGCTTCCGTTTATCGACGGCGCGAACGACGTGTCGGGGGACCCCGAGGGCGCGAGTCGGGCGAGATAGCTCGCCGGCCGGCCGGCGACGGAGGTGAAGGCGCCGCCCAGCAGGACCTGGCTGTCCATCTGCACGGCGATCGTGTTGACCTGCCCGTTCGCGCCCGGGTTGAAGAGGGCGTCGAGCGAGCCGTCGGCGTTGAGGTGCGCGAGGTTGGAGCGCGGCTGGCCGCCAACGTTGGCGAACGCGCCGCCGACGTACGTCCCCCCGGAGGTCTCCGGCGTTATCGCGTTCACGGGTCCGTCCGGATTGGAGGAGAACGTGGCGTCGACCGTGCTGTCGGCGTTCAGCCGGACCATGTAGGGGGCGGGTCCGCCGCCCACATGGGTGAACGCCCCGCCGAGGAGCATCGCGGCGCCCGTCTGCACCTCGGTGAAGTTTCCCCCGACGAAGAGCGATCCGTCCGACAGCACCGTGATCGCGGTCGCGGTGGAGTTGAGCTCCGGGTCGAACTTCCCGTCGATTGTCCCGTCGGAATTGACGCGCGCGATGAAGTTGCGCGCGGTGACGACGGTGGCGCCGTTGGGCTCGAAGGCCTCGAAGTTGCCTCCGACGTACAACTGGCCGTTCGACGTCAGCGTGATTTCCGTCACGGACGAGTTCGGCGTCGGGTTGAACGTGGTGTCTGGAATGCCGTTGGGCTTGAGGCGGGCCAGGTAGTTCACCGAGTAGGTGGTGCCGCTCGGTGTCGAGACCCCGTTGGAGTCCGTCGTGAAGGTGGGATTCGGGATGAAGCTCGTGAAGTTGCCGCCCACGAGGATCTGCCCGTCCGGCTGCAGGGCGACCGCGAACACGGACCCGTTCGGGTAGGGGTCGAACGTCGTGTCCACCGTCCCGTTGGAATTGAGCCTGGCCAGGCCCTCCTCCATGATTGCGGTCCCCGTCGCGTTCGGCGTGAGGGTTGAAAACCCGCCGGCGATCAGGATCTGCCCGTTTGAGAGCACAATCATCGAGAACGGTATCCCGTTCAGGTCCGGATTGAAGGCCGTGTCGATCGTCCCGTCCGAGTTGATCCTCGCGATGTCGTTGCGCTGCACCAGCGTCGTCGACGAGGAGGTCTCCATGGCGGAGAATCCACCGCCCACGAGGATCTTGCCGTCGGCGGGCTGGATCGCGATGCTGTTCACCTGGGCGTTGGGCGAGGGGTTGAAGGTCGAGTCCACGCTCCCGTCGCTGTTGAGCCTCGCCATGTAGGAGATGGCGACCGTGGTGCCGGTGGAGGTCTCGATCGAGGTGAACCCGCCGCCGATCAGGATCTGGCCGTTCGACTGGACGACGATGGCGTTGACCTGCCCGTTCGGACCGGGATTGAACGACTTGTCCAGGGTCCCGTCGGTGTTGATGCGCACGATGTTCTGGTATCCCGCGTTGCCCGCAAAGCTGGGGAACAGGCCGCCAACGAGGATCTTGTGGTCGGTCGGCTGCTCCACGACCACGGCGACCAGGCCGGCCGAGGACCCCGAGAACGCGTGGCGGATGGTGCCGGTCGATTCGAGCCAGACGGCATAGCTCGACGACACCGGCGTCGAGGACCCGTTCGGCCTCACGGACACGGCGTTCACGGGTCCGTCAACCACGGGATTGAAGCCGTTGGCGGGCGTGCCGTCGGGGTTGAGCATGAACAGATTGGACGCGCTCGAGCCGAGTATCGGGCTGAAGGCACCGCCGACCAGTATCTGGCCGCCGGGCAGCAGCGTCGTGACGTTTACCTGCCCCGTTGCGCCCGTGTTGGCGCCAAGGGAGAAGGAGGGGCTGATCGACCCATCGGTGTTGAGGACCGCGATGTGGTACGTCTCCACGGGCGCCGGGGCCCCGTTCGGCTGCAGCGCCGTGAAGTTCCCGGCGACCAGGATGAGCCCGCTTGGAAGCAGGCTCACGAGGTCGATCGCGCCGTTAGCGTCCGGATTGAATCCGGCGTCGAGCGTGCCGTCGGCCGCGACCCGCGCTATGTTGCTTCGCAGCGTTCCCGTCGGGTTGCCGTTCTGCGCGAATGAGCTCATCGAGCCGCCGACGACGAACGACCCGTCCGACTGGAGCGCGAGCGCCTGGACGGTGGCGTTCGGATCGGGGAAGAATGTCGGGTCGAGCGTGCCGTCCTTGCTGATGCGCGCCATGTGGTTGACGTAGATCGGCACCGACGCGCTCGTCCCAGCGGCCGGAAACGTAATGGTCTGCCCGTACTGGTTTGTCGTCGTCGTGTTGGTGTTGGGATTGGCGGCCTTCGAGGTCTGGGGGATGACGGCCGTGAACGCGCCCCCCATCACGACCTTTCCGTCCGCCTGGATCACCAGCGCGTACACCGGCCCGTTGGGCTCGGGGTCGTAGGTCCCCGTCGTGTCGATCGCGCCCGTTGACAGCAGCTTGGCAGTGTAGCCGCGCGCGAATCCCGCGATGCTCGAGAACTCCCCGCCGACCAGCATCTTGCCGTCCGAGGTGAATACGATCGAGAAGATGCTGCCCCCCTGGGGGTTGGGGACAAACGTGATGTCGGCCGAGCCGTCCGAGTTGACCCGGGCAAAGTTTCCCGTGCTGATCAGGGACGTCGTCCCATTTGGCTCAAGCCCCGTGAAATAGCCGCTGATCAGGTACTGGCCGTTTGATTGCGGCACAATCAGGTTCACCTGGGAGTTTGCATTGGGGTTGAAGGGCCCGTCCAGCGAGCCGTCGGAGTTGATGCGCGCGATGTAACCCCTGGGAATCCCGTCGATCAATGTAAAGGCCCCTCCGACAACTATTTGTCCATTCGAACCAACCGCGATGGACCGCACCGCGCCATTTATATTCGGGTTGAAAGCCGCGTCGAGCGAGCCGTCGGCGTTCAACCGGGCCAGGTAGGGATGGGTGACGCCGTTTATGCTTAGGAAGCTGCCCCCCACGACCATCTGCCCGCTGGGAAGCTGCACGCTTGCATAGACGGCCCCCGACGTGTCGGGCTCCATCGTCTGGTCGAGCGTGCCGCCTGGAGTGACGCGGGCGATGAAGTTGCGCGTGACGGACAAGCTGGAGTCGGCCGTGCGCAGCGACTCGAAATACCCGGCGAATACCACGCTGCCGTCCTGCTGGACGGCGATCGCGTTGACCGCCTGGTCCGGGCCCGGGACAAACGAGTTGTCGAGGGACCCGTCGGTATTGATCCGCGCGATGAAATTGACGGCGGTGACGGCGGGGCTGTCCACGGGATTCACCGACGTGAAGGTCCCCCCTAGGATGAGCTTGCCGTCGGGCTGGAGGGCGACCGCCTCGACGGCTGCGAGAGGGTTGACGATGTAGGTTTGGTCAAGGGTCCCGTCGGAGTTGAGCCTCGCGAGAAAGTCGGCCTGCTGCGTGGAGGTCGCGCCGTTGGGCTGGAGCGTCGTGAAGGCGCCGCCGATGATGATCTGCCCATTCGGCAGCATCATGATCACGTTCACGCTGTAGTTCGCCTCCGGGTCGAACCCAGTGTCCAGCGATCCGTCGGTATTGAGGCGGGCGATGCAGCTTCGGGCCTGGGCCAGGCCGGACGACCCGCCGGGCCGCAACGTCGAGAACCCGCCGCCGACGACGATCTGGCCGTTGGCCTGGATCGCGAGCGAAAGCACCGTCCTGTCGGCGTTCGGATCGAAGCTCGTGTCCAGGGAGCCGTCCACGTTGAACCTCGCGATGTGGTTGCGGGTCGTGGCGCTCGCGGCGCCGTTGGGCTGGACGGTTGTGAACGAGCCCCCGATCACGATCTGCCCGTTCGGCTGGTACGCGACGGCATAGACCACTCCGTTCGTGTTCGGGTTGAACGCCGGGTCGAGGCTCCCGTCGGCGTTCAGCCGGGCCGCGTAATTGCGGGTGACCGCCGCCCCGCCGCCGCCGGGCTGGATCGCCGTGAACAGGCCGCCAATGATGATCTGGCCGTTCGGCTGGAGCGCCATGACGCGGACGACGCCGTTCGCATTTGGGCCGAAGCTCTCGTCCACCGAGCCGCTGTGGTTCAGGCGGGCGATGTATGCGTGGGCCGATACCGGGTAGCCGTAGGGGTGGATCTGGGTGAAGTAGCCCGCCATCAGGATCTTGCCGTCAGGCTGGATCGCCAGGCTGTTCACAATGCCGTTCGCGTTCGGATCGAAGCCGTCGCTGGCAGGGGGGGGCGTCTGGGAATTGAGCGTCGCGCCGGCAGAACCCAGAAGCACGCATCCTGCGAACCGGATGCTGTGCATGCGGGTTCTTGGGGACGAAGGGAATAGCATGAAGGTTAAAGCTGCTTACAGAGAAAGCGCACAAAAGCAATGCCGGGCAGGGGCCGGTTCCGGAGGGCGGCTTTTAGTCGTCCGCCGACCCTGAAAAGTTCCCAAAAGTGGTCGCGGAGCCCCCGAATTCCTGCTCGCGCTGGCCGCTTGCAAAACCCGGACCCACGCGCAACGTTTCCGGCCCCGATGAAAACGTTGCTTCTCCCCCTTATCGCCGTTTCAACAGCGCTCGCCATGACCAATCCAGCCAGCGCCGAGCTCAAGGTGGGCGACAACGCCCCCGCGGCCACAGGAGTCACCGAAGCCGGCCAAAAGCTCAATTTCGCCGACGCCTATTCCAAGCAGACCTACACGCTGGTCTATTTCTACCCCAAGGCCGACACGCCGGGGTGCACCGCCCAGGGCTGCTCGCTGCGCGACGGATACGAGAGCCTCACGGCCAAGGGGGTCGCGGTGATCGGGGTCAGCCACGACGACGTGGCCGCCCAGAAGGCGTTCAAGGACAAGTATCACCTTCCGTTCACCCTCATCGCGGACACCGACGACGGCGTCATCAACGCCTTCGGCGTGTCAACGTACCCCGGCGGAATGGCGAAGCGGTCGGCGTACCTGATCAAGGGCGGCAAGATCGTCTACGCCGACTACAAGGGCACGACCAAGCAGCAGGCCGACGTGATCCTCGCCTTTCTCGCGAGCGACAAGGGCTGACGGGCCCTCGGCAGGCTCAGAGCTCCGCATCCGGCGCGCCCGGCAGGGCTGGCGCATGGGGATCGGCCCGGACCCGCTCAAGCCATTCGGTGGCCAGCGGGGCGGCAACGGAATCGGCCGCGGGCCAGGGTCCCGCCACCAGGTCGATCACCCGTAGCTCGCCGTCGGCGCCCCGCACGAAATTGCGCGCGTGCAGGTCGGCCACGAGGTAGGGCGCGCCGCCCAGGAAGAGCAGCCGGGGATGGTCGCGGTTTGCCCGGAGGAATCGCGACGGGATCTCGATGAGGCACGGAGGCAGGTCGCGGGACATGTCGTCGCCTTGGGGCAGCGGATCGCCGAGTGTCTGCTTCGCGACGAGGATGCCCTCCGGCGTGACCGCCACGACTTCCGTCGCCATGCCGCCCAGCGCCTGGATGATCAGGAGCTTCTCCAGCAGCGCGCGGTAGTCGCCGAGCCGGGCCGCGGCCAGCAGCGCCGCTTCATCGCCCCGCTGGAAGCCGAACTCGCTCCCGATGCGCTTCTGCTCCCGCGGCAGGTAGAACTTGTACACCGAGCCGTCGCCGACCGACGCGAAGGCCCACGCCTCGACGCCGACCCCGATCTGGCGCAGCCGCGGATTTGCCTCCTCGAGGGGATTGTCCTCGCCCTCGGAGAACCCGAAGTCGGAGAGCGAGCGCAGCGGCAGGCTGGCGCGCAGGGCCCGGATGGCCGCTCCGAGCGCGGCCCACTCGGCGCCCGCGCCCTCCAGGAGGCTCACCTCGTCTTCCGCGAGGAGGACGAGATCGCGGTCCGAATCTGCTCGGAGACCGCATTGCGCTGCAGCTTCGCCGAGGCGAGCGAGCGCTTCCAGTCGTCGGCGGTGATCGTCCTGAAGACCGAGTCGCTCCCCCGCTCCCGGCAGGAGCCTCCCGTTGATTTGGGTCCGGAGTCCGGTGAACGGGTCTTGCATGGGTCGCTCATGGCACGATTTCACGTTCGGCGCGGCGCCTGCGGAATGCAACTGCAAGATGCCGGTGCTCGCGAACAGGTCACTCCCCGGCCGGCTTGGCGGCATGGGGAAAGGGGCGCGAGACCGTCAGCTTCTCGACCCGGCGCCGGTCCATCTCGGCCACCTCGAACCGCCAGCCTCCCCACTCGAAATGGTCGCCCTGGGCCGGGATCCTCCCGAATTGAGTGACGGCGAACCCGCCGGCGGTCCGGAATTCGGCCTCCGACTCGTTCGGAAGCGCCCCCGAGATCCCGAGGATCGACTTGAAGTCGGCGATCGGGAGCGCCGCGTCGACGAGCCATGATCCGTCCTCCTGGCGCTTCGCGATGTCCTTGTTGCGCCGCCCGGGCTCAGGCAGGTCGCCGACAATGGCCTCGAAGACGTCGATCAGCGTCACCAGGCCCTGGATCGCGCCGAACTCGTCGGAGACGACGGCCGTGTGCCTCCCCGTCTTCTTGAACTGCTCGAGCAGCTGGGTCGCCGTCATCGACTCCTGGGCGATCAACGGGGGCACAAGCAGGTTCTTCAGCGTCGTGGGCAGGCCGATCGCCGAATGCGCCCAGAGCGCCTTCACGGAGACCATCCCGACAACCTGGTCGCGCTTTGTCTGGTACACGGGGAAGTAAGAGTGGCCGCTCGTCACGATCTTGCGCCAGTTCGTCTCCTCGGTGTCGTCGATGTTGAGGAAGACGATCTTGGACCGCGGCGTCATGATCGCCGTGATGGGAAGGTTGTCGAGGGACAGCACCCCCTCCACCATCTCCTTCTCGGCCTGCTTGAACACGCCGGCATGAAGGCCGCGCTCGACGAGCGCGCGCACGTCGTCGTCCCCCACGGTCTCGTCAAGGGGCCTCGGCTTGAACCCCATCCAGCGCGCAAGCGCGTCGCTTGCGGCGCCGAGCGAGGAGGAGAACGGGCCGACGACGCGCATCGCCGAGCGCATGGTGGGCGCTAGGATCGCCGCCGCGCGCTCCGGGCCCGCGAGGGCGATCCGCTTTGGCAGGAGCTCGCCGAAGACGAGCATGACGGCGCTCAGGGCAAGCGTCGCCACCACCATCCCGATCGTCTCCGCCCACGGGGCCGCGGCGGGCCACCGCGAGAACCACGAGGAGAATCGGTCGGCGGCCGACGCGACGGTGACGACGGCCGCGATGACCGTGGTCAGGGTGAGCCAGAACTGGACGAGCGCCAGGAACCGGCCCGGGTGCTCCGCGATCGCAAGGGCGGCCTCGGCGCCGTGGCCGCCGGCCTCGGCCATCCGCCTGAGCTTGACCCTGCGCGCCGACACCAGCGCGGTCTCGGCCGCCGTCAGGATCCCGTTCGCGAGGATGAGAAGCCCGAGGATCAGCAGCTCGTTCGCGGCGTTAGGCATGGGCAAAACATGATGGTGGGAATTTCGCCCGCCGATGCAATCCCGCGCCGATGCGCCCACGGCTCCCGGCCCCCGCCGCGGGCGCGGGCCGCGCCCGGCCTGCCCCGCCCAATCGGCCCTTTGACGAATCCGGCGGTTGTGGTAGGGTCATGGCGATGAAGTGGTTCCTCATAGCGCTAGCTGCGCTTCCGCTCGCCGCTCCCGCCGGGCCGCCGCAGCCACAGGCGCCCGAGTTCGAGGGCGGCTACCTCAAGCTCGGGTTCGACCGGCTCTCGAACTACAAGTTCATCGCGCCGGAATACGACCCCCTCGCCAACCCGAAGGCGCAGCCTCCCACCGGGGAGGAGCAGATCCCGGCCTCGGTGAAGGCCTGGAACGGCAAGAAGGCCATAGTGACGGGATTCATGCTCCCCACCAAGCTCGAGAACGGCAGCGGCAGGGCGATCGAGTTCCTCCTGATGGCCAACCAGATGGCGTGCTGCTACGGCACGGTGCCCAACATGAACGACTGGGTGATCGTGAAGATCACCAAGGGGGTGCCCATCACCCAGGATGTCCCGATTTCGTTCCGTGGAACGTTCAAGGTCAGCCCGACGTTCGAGAGCGGGTACATGACCGGGATCTACGAGCTCGACGCCGAGGGCCCCGGCCAGATCGCGGAATAGGAGACCCGACCCGCGGGCGCCGTCCCGCCCCTATCTCGAGATGTCGCTCTGCTGGAGCACCTTGAACCCGCGGTTTGCCAGCGCCTGGGCGCCGATGTCGGGGTCCTCGGTGTTGATTGCCAGCGCCGAGCGCTCGGCGGGCCTCTTAATGAAGCTGTAGACGTAATGGATGTTTATCTCGGCCTCGAATAGCGCAGCCAGCACGGTGCTCAACTCCGACTCGTCGCCGAGCTCGACCGCCAGCACGTTGCATTCCACGAACGGAAAATCATTCGCCACCATCAAGTTACGCGCCTTCTCCGGGTCGTCCACGATGACGCGGATGATAGAGCTGTCGGTCGTGTCGAGGACCGTGATCGCCATGATGTGAACGTTGTTCCTCTTGAGGAGCGACGTCAGGTCATAGAGGCGGCCCACGCGGTTCTCCGCGAACACCGAGAACTGCTTCACCGGGTCCTGCGGCGTCGTGCTGGTCTGGGCGGCCATGGGTCGCCTGGATGATGCCGCGTTTTACATCCGGGTCAACGGCGAGGTGTTGAGATTGGCCCCGGGCTGGGCCAGCGTTTCCCCTGTGATGGCATCCAATCTTCCCGCGCATCACGCGGCTACGGTCGCCCGGGCGCACAGGGGCGCGCGGCTGATCGTGCGCGGCATGGTGCTCAACGCGGTGCTCGGTGTCATCAAGATCGCCGGGGGCGTCCTCGGAAGCGCGTACGCGCTCGTGGCCGACGGTGTCGAGTCCCTGACCGACATCGCGATATCGGTCCTCGTCTGGGCCGGATTCCAATGGGCCGCGCGCCCCCCCGACCGGGATCACCCCTACGGCCACGGCAAAGCGGAGGCCGTGGCCGGGCTGCTGACGGCGCTGGTGGTCCTTGGGGCGGGCGCGGGGATCGCCTGGCACGCCGTCAACGAGATACGCGACCCGCGTCTCCTGCCGCAATGGTGGACGCTTGCCATCCTGGCCGGCGTCGTCGCGGCCAAGGTCGTCTTCTCCCGGCGCCTGAACGAGGCGGGGCGCGACACGGAGAGCACGGCTCTCGGCGCCGAGGCCCTGCACCATCTCTCGGACGCGATGACCTCGGCGGCCGCCTTCGTGGGCATATCGATCGCGGTCGTGGGCGGGCGCGGCTACGCCGCGGCCGACGGATGGGCGGCGCTCGTCGCGGCGTCCGTGATCGCGTTCAACGGGGCAAACATCTTCCGGCGGGCGCTGAACGAGGTGATGGACATCGCGGTGCCCGCGAAGATGGAGAACGCGGTGCGGGCGCTGGCGGCGGGCGTCCCCGGCGTCGCGAGCCTTCACACGTGCCGCGTCCGAAAGAGCGGGCTCAGCTACCTGGTGGACATCCAGATCCGCGTCCCCGGGGACCTGAGCGTCCGCGAGGGCCATGGTATCGCGCACGCCGTGAAGGATTCCCTCCTTGCCTCGCGCCTGCGGGTGAGCGACGTCACGGTGCACGTCGAGCCCCTTTGAGGCGCCGCGCCCCCTGTCAGCGTTCGATCCTGCGGGCCAGCTTCCAGCCCAGGTAGACTCCCGCCGCGCTGCCCACGCCGCTGGCGACGAAGGCGGCGGCCATCCCGAGGCCGTCGCAAAGGTACCACCCGCCATACCCCCCGATGAGCGCGCCCGAGAGCGTGCAGAGCCTGTTCACGCCGCCAAGGGTGCGCTGGGCCGGGGCAGGACGCGATCCTTATAAAGCCCCTTCCCGGGGGGGCGGCTCCTCAGTCGCCGATTATCTTAACGAGCACGCGCTTGCGGCGCATCCCGTCGAATTCCCCGTAGAAGACCTGCTCCCACGGGCCGAAGTCCAGCTTGCCCCCCGACACGGCGACGACGACCTCGCGGCCCATGATCGTGCGCTTGAGGTGCGCGTCCGCGTTGTCCTCGCCGCGGTTGTGCGCGTATTGGCCGTGCGGCTTCTCGGGCGCCAGCCTCTCGAGCCATTTCTCGATGTCGGCGTGGAGGCCGGATTCGTCGTCATTGATGAAGACCGAGGCGCTGATGTGCATCGCGTTCACGAGGCAGAGCCCCTCGGCGATCCTGCTCTCGGCCAGCGCGGCCTCGACCTGGGGGGTGATGTTCAGGAGCGCGCGGCGGGTCGGGACCTCAAACCACAGCTCCTTTCGGAAGGATTTCACGGAGCCCGATCCTATCCGGCCCTCCCCCGTGTCTTCAACGACTGTTTGAGCGGCAGCCCGGGGCGCCGCGGGCCGGGCGCGCCGCCCTCAGCCTGCGCGCCTTCGGAGAAGAATGACGCCGGTCGCGAATCCCCAGACGCCGAAGGACGCGAGCTGGACCAGCGCGAGGACGGGCGTCTGGTAAACGGCGAGGGTGAGGAGGCCGGCGATCCCGCCGATCGTGCCGACGAGCGAGGTCCAGTCCGCCAGCACCCGGCTCCTCCACGCCAGCCAGCCGAACAGAAGCTGGCCGAGGCCCATGGCCATCAGCCCCGGGTCGGTCATGTAGAACGAAAGGCTGCCCCAGACCGCCGCCTGGTAGACGGCGTCCGCCGCATTCGCCGGGCCTCCCGCGGTCACTATCGAGAGGAGGGCGCCGGCGTGGGTGAAGATGGCGAAGGCGAGCAGGAGAATCCCCGCCGCCGTGAGCACGGTGGCCGCCTTCGCGAAGCTCGGGCTCTTCGGGGCCAGGATCTGGCCAAGCGCCACCACCAGCGGGATCGAGAGGACCGCCCAGGCGAGCACGGTGAACGCCCCGAGTGCGACCATGCCCTGGTGGCCGGCAAAGTACGCCAGCTGGCCGGCGGCGGTCTTGGGCGTCGGCTGGAGCGTTGCGACGATGAGGAGGGCCGACAGCGCGCCCGACAGCATCGAGAACCAGGCGAAGGCCGGGGCCCTGTCCATCCCCGGCGCGGGCGGTGCGTTTTCGTCGCTCATGTGAAGCCTTGGTTGGAATTCCCGTATCTCCGGCCGGGGCCCGCGGCACGCCGGTGGCTCTGGGGCCGGATCCTGCGGCGCCGCTGGCGCGCACGCGCTCTCTACGCCCTTGGGGCGCACGAAGTCAATTTGGCAGTGCGCTTGACGCGGCCTGCCGATCGCTAAGACGCTCCGCCCATGGCCTCCTGCTGCCGGCTCTCCGTAAAGGCGATACCCAACGCCTCACGCGACGCGGTCGTCGGCTGGATGGGCGGCGCTTTGAAGGTCAAGGTCCGCGCACCGGCGCTGGACGGCCGGGCCAACGAATCCCTGCGCGGGCTCCTTGCCGCTGATCTCGGCCTGCCGGTGGGGGCCGTCGAGGTCGTGCGCGGCGCAAGGTCGCGGTTGAAGGTCATCGAGATCCGGGGCCTGACGCCCGAGCAGGTTCGCGCGCGCCTGGCTTGACCCCGCGGGCCATCGGCAGGCGCGCGGGGGCGCGCCCGGGGGAGGCGCCTGCCCGTACGGCACGCCTCGGAGTCAGAACTGGATCGTCCGGATCGGCCCGACCTTCACTCCGAAGCGGTCGTCGTAGGGGGTCACGCGCCGGAAGTCGCTGCGCCTCATCTCGAAGCTCAGCTCGCGCTTCACGAACAGGATGCGGACGCTGGCCCGCTGCGTCTCCCCGGTTATCACGGAGGGGAAGTTCGGGTCCACCGGCGTGAACTCGCAGTCGATCTCGGCGTCGGTGACCCTTGCGGCGAGTTCCAGGCGCATCGGCGTTCGCTGCCGGATCGTGGCGTGCTCGAATTCGCGCCGCTGCCTGTTGACGCGGGCCGTCACCTGGAACATGGGGAACGCGGAGCCGCCCCCGGATCCCCTTTTGCGCAGGGGAACATCATACGTGACGCTCCTCCCGTCCTCGGTGACCTCGACGGCGTGCGCCAGGTCGGGCGTGACGACCTGGAAGTTGAGGCTGATCTGCAGCTCGTCGCCGCTGTGCTCCGGGGACCGTCGCTCATCGCGCAGCCTCCTCCTCGCCGCCCGCTCACCAAGGGCCCGGAACTCCTCCAGCTTCTGCGCAGTCGGCGGCTCCCCCTCGAAGACCAGCGGCCTGAACTGCTCGGCGTAGGGCCTCGAGGGGTCAACCCGAAGGACCGTCTCGCGCTTCATGCCCGCCGTGAGGCCCGCGACGGACTGGGCCTGCGTGTAGGCCCAGTGGCCCTGGTTCTCCATGAGCTTGTTGAAGGCATCGGCCAGAAGCGGGGGAGGCGCCGCCGGCGCAGGCGTCCCGGGCACGGGCTGGCCCGGGAGGCCGGGTCCCGGCAAGGGGACCGCCGACGCGGCCAACAGGAAACATCTGAGCGCGGCGCGCACCGGGCCATGACACCGGGGCGGGCGGTCCGGGTTCAACACGATTCCGCTTCCCGCGGAGCCCCGGCTCGGCTGTCGAATCCGGATTGGGTCGGGCCTATATCCCCGTCAAACGGGCTGCTAGTGGGTGTGGCCGCCGCTAAAGTGGCCGCCGGCCGCATGGCTGAAGGAGCCGCCGTGGTAGCCGTGGCCATACCCGTGGCCGTAGCCGTGCCCGTAGTAGCCCCAGCCGCCGTGCCCCCAGCCCCAATACCCGGGGCCCCACCATCCGAGGCCGATGCCAAATGCCGGGTAAATGCCCCACGCCCAGGCGGCCCCGTCCCAGTAGTAACCAGGATACGCGGCGCTGTAGGCAACGGGAGGATAGTAGGTCTCCGTCGGCGCCTGGTAGATGGCCGGCACCTGTCCCTCGGGGCCGTACTGTCCGGCGACGTCGGGCGCCGAGGTGGAGGGCATCGGCACGGCCTGGCCTCCCTGTCCTTGCGCGGCCTGCGGCCCGCCCGGGGGTTGCGGCGGCGTTGAAGGCGACTGGGGGGCCTCGGCGACATTCCATGCGCCGTTCACCCACACCCATCCGCCGCTTCCCTGGATCCAGTGCCCCGGGACCCACACGGCGCTCCTGGTCGGCGGAAGGTCCCAGTGCCCCGCGACCCATTTCCACTGCCCGTTCTCAGAGTTCCAGTGGCCGGACATCCAGACATGGGCGGGGGAGGGAGGGGGCCCCACCATCTGCTCGTCGACGGCAGCGGTCGGGTTGTCGGCTGCGGACGCCGTCGCGGGGGCCGAAAGACCCAGCGCGAGCGCGGCGACGCACGCCCCCCCTGAAAGGACTGTTCTAATTCTTGCGTTCATGGCGTTTGAGATTTTGCGATGCAGATTGCCCCTGTTCATTGGACCAGGGGCGCCCAGGCGTTGTTCCGGCGGCCCGCCCAACTGAGCCGCGGCCGACGCAGGGCGAATGGCCTCCCAAGGGCCCGCGGGTCGACCGACCAGTATTCGTGTCATTGTCCACTCTTGCAGGCAAGACGCTCGCCTCCCCGAAAGGTGACACCAGACGCCCGAATCGCAAGAGCTGCCGGCGGCAGCGCCGCCTGGCGCGCGTCACCCGGCCCGGACGAAGTCGATGTGCCCGCGCTCCACGTCGGTCCGCACGAGCTTCACGCGAATGCGGTCGCCGACCTGAAGCCCCTCGAAGCCCTTCTCAAGCCTCCCCTCGACCGGCGGGCTGCCGATGCGCACCCAGGTGCCCTTGTCGGCCGCCCCGGTGACGGTGGCCGCGAACTTGTCCCCGATCCTCGGGGCAAGCAGCAGGGCGGCCGCGGACTTGATCACCTGGCGCTCGACCTTCTTGGCTGCGTCCTCCTGCTCGGTGCAGCGCCGGGCAAGCGCGACCAGCTCGTCGTCGGCGTATGGCGGGGCGGAACCGGCCATCGCCGCCTTGAGCAGGCGCTGGATGAGCAGGTCGGGGAACCGGCGGTTCGGTGCTGTGGAGTGGGCGTAGTCCTTGACAGCGAGGCCGAAGTGCCCCGGCCCCTCGCCGCCCTTGAAATCCATGACGTACTCGCCCCTGCCCATCAGCTTGATCACGCTGAGCGACAGGTCGGGAAAATAGGCGGGGTCCGACTGCATCTCGGCCAGCAGGAACCGCTCGAGCGCCACGCCGTCCGGCTCCCGCGGCAGCGCCTGCCCGCGCTCCGCGGCCAGCATGACGATCCGGTCCCACCGGGCGGGGGTGCGCACCACGCGGCATACCGTCGGGAACCTCCTGGAGGCAAGGTAGCGCGCGGTCACGCCGTTTGAGGCGACCATCAGCTCCTCGATGAGGTTCTTGGCCACGTTGCTTTCGTCCGCCTTCAGGTCCTGGAGTATGTCGCCGACGAAGACCGGGCGCGCCTGGATGGTCTGGAGAGAGAGGGCGCCGCGCATGTGCCGCTGCGCGCGCAGCCGCTGGGCCGCGCGGTGCTGGAGCCGGAGGTTCTCGTCGAGGCCGGCGACGGCGCCGACCGCCTGCGGCATGGGCCCGGAGCCCTCCAGCCACGCGGCCACGCCGTTGTAGGCCAGCTTTGCCCGGTTCCTCACGGTCGCCTCGTAGATGTCCGACTTCGCCAGGGAGGCGTCGGGGGAGAAGACCATCTCGATGACGATGGCGACTCGGTCCGCGTTGAAGCGGAGCGAGGTGAGGTCGGTCGAGAGCCTCTCCGGCAGCATCGGGAAGATCCCCCCGGCGGTGTAGACCGACGTGGTGTTCTCGCGTGCGTGGCCGTCGATCGCGGAGCCCTGCCTGACAACGGCGCCGACCTCGGCCACGGCGACCATCAGCTTGACGGCGCCGGAACCCATCGCCTCGGCCACGGAAAGCTGGTCCAGGTCGCGCGAATCGTCGTTGTCGATCGAGCACCAGAGGAGATCCCTGAGGTCGCGGACCGCATCCGAGGCCCTCGCCGCCGGCCCTCGGATCGCCTCGAGCTCGGCAAGCGCCGCAGCCGAGAAATCCGGGGCGAGGCCCCGCTCGAGCATGGCGCTGCGGGCAATCCTCTGCAGCAGGGTCCGGTGCTTCTGGCCGTTTGATTCGGGCATGGGGCAGCCACCGGTGAATGCCGGCTCGCCGGCCCGCGGTCAAATCATGCCTTCGGGCGGCCGCGCAGCCCCGGCTATTCCTGGGCCTGTATCATCTGGACGAAATGGGAGGGCCCGCCCGACTGGTACCCCTTGATCCTCGTCAGGATCCTGCCGCCCATGTCGACGATGACCGCCTGGGGAAACCCGCGGACGCCGTACCGGTCCTTCATCTCGGCGTTCTGCGCCCTGATCGCGTCCGGCTGCGGCGTGTGCTCCGGGTAGTCGAGCTTCAGCAGCACGAGCTTCTCATGGGAGTACCTGGCGAACTCCGGCTGGGAGTAGACCTCGGCGTCCATCTTCTTGCACCACGGGCACCAGTCGGAGCCCGTGAAGAGCATCAGGACGCGGCATCTCCTCGCCCGGGCCTGGTCCATGGCCGTGGCGAAGTCCGTCTCCCAGACGGCGGGGCCGTCGAAATCGGCGGCCGCGGGCCTCGGCCTGGCCGCGGGCGCCGGGTTCGCGCCCGCAGGCGGCGCCTTGTCGGGCGCGTGGAAGGAGACCACCGCGTCGCCCTTCACCCTGACGATGACGTCGGGATAGGTCAGGATCCGCACGGATCCCGTGCTCGAGATCCCGACGGGCGCGCCCTTCTCGGCGACCACCTGGTCGTACGTTTCGCCGACGGTCAGGGCGAGGGCCGGCGCGAGTGCCGCAAGGGGCAGAAACACGAATGCCATTTTCACGGCGTCACCGTGGCCCGGGAATCGCCGGTTTACAATTTCCAACCCGCCGGCCCGCGCGGCCGGGTGGGAGGGATCGGGCGTGCAGGGGGCGGACCCTGGGCCGCCCAGGGATGGGGCAACCGATTGGCCGGTGCCGGGTTATGACGGAAGCAGCCGGCCGGCTCATCAAAGGCGGGTTGCGCCGATCCAACGGCCCTTCGAGAATTCCGCGGACGGGCGCCGCCGGGACCGGGGTTCCTTTTGCTCTCGTTCCCCTTGGGCCGGGCGGGTAGGTGTCGGCTGTGAACAAGGAATGGCATGCCAGGAACCCAATGCCCGCCCGCGCGACACTCGAGCAGCGGATGGCCTGGCACATGGAGCATTCCAGGCGGTGCGGGTGCCGGCCGATGCCGCGGTCGGTCGAGCCTGCGATCCGGAGGCGATGCTCGCCCGGGCGCGCGCGTAGTCATGCGCCGGCGCGGAATTCGCGCGTTCCCTGACGGCGCGCCGTTTAGGCATCCGCCAGCAAGCCGCCGCCGGCCGGAGAATGGCGCCCATTAGCGGCACTAAGAGTTTTTTGAGCCCGGTTTCCTGATTGCTCGCCATCGCCCCCTTTTCCAAGCTGAACCGTTTATGTCCGAAAGTCCCTTACGCCTGACCCGATGAAAAAGCGCAATCCGGCCAAGCCCTTGAGCGCGAACAGGCACCTTCTGCGGTGGGTCGAGAAGATGGCGGAGCTCTGCAAACCCGACGCGGTCCACTGGGTGGACGGCTCGAAGGGGGAGTACGACCGGCTGTGTTCCGAGATGGTGGCCAGCGGGACCTTCATCAGGCTGAACAAGAAGCTGTGGCCGGGCTGCTTCTACGCGCGCAGCAACCCGAGCGACGTCGCCCGCGTCGAGGACCGGACGTTCATCTGCTCCCATTCGCGCGGCGCGGCCGGGCCGACCAACAACTGGGTCAATCCGTTCGAGATGCGCCGCAGGCTGCGGGGGCTCTTCAACGGCGCGATGACGGGGCGCACGATGTACGTCCTGCCGTTCAGCATGGGCCCGGTCGGCTCGCCGTTCTCCCTGATCGGCGTCCAATTGACCGATTCGCCGTACGCGGTCGTCAACATGCGGATCATGGCCAGGATCGGGCTTCCCGTCCTCGCCGAGATCGACAAGGGGGACAAGCGCGTCGTCCCGTGCATGCACTCCGTGGGCGCGCCGCTTGCGAAGGGCGAGAAGGACGTTCCGTGGCCCTGCAACAAGGAGAAGTACATCGTCCATTTTCCGGAGACTCGCGAGATTTGGAGCTACGGGTCGGGATACGGCGGCAACGCGCTTCTCGGCAAGAAGTGCTTCGCGCTGCGGATAGCCTCCAACATCGCCCGCGACGAGGGATGGATGGCGGAGCACATGCTGATCGTCGGCCTCGAGAACCCCCAGGGAGAGAAGACCTACGTCGCGGCCGCCTTCCCGAGCTCCTGCGGGAAGACAAACCTGGCGATGATGGTCCCTCCCAAGGCGCTTGCCGCGCAGGGGTGGAAGCTCTGGACGCTCGGCGACGACATTGCGTGGCTCAGGCCTGATTCGAGCGGCAGGCTGCGCGCGATCAACCCGGAGGCGGGCTTCTTCGGCGTGGCGCCCGGAACGTCGGCCAGGACGAACCCGAACGCGATGGCCACACTGTCGAGGAACACGATCTTCACGAATGTCGCGCTCACTCCGAGCGGGGGCGTATGGTGGGAGGGACTGACCGAGGAGCCCCCGCCGAGGCTCATCGACTGGCAGGGGAAGGAGTGGATCCCGGGCTGCGGCCGGCTCGCGTCGCATCCCAATGCGCGCTTCACGGCCCCGGCGTCGCAGTGCCCGACGATCGACGCGGACTGGGAAAAGCCCGACGGCGTTCCTATCAGCGCCATCGTGTTCGGGGGCCGCCGGGCCGACACGATTCCGCTCGTCTACCAGGCGTTCAACTGGAGCTCGGGCGTTTACATCGGCGCGACTATGGGGTCGGAGATGACGGCGGCCGCGGCGGGCACCATCGGGAAGGTGCGCCGCGACCCGATGGCGATGCTCCCGTTCTGCGGCTACCACATGGGAGACTACTTCGGGCACTGGATCGTCATGCAGAGGAGCCTGAGCGAGACGCCGCGGATCTTCCACGTGAACTGGTTCCGCAAGGACGCCGACGGCAAGTTCCTCTGGCCCGGCTTCAGCGAGAACATGAGGATCCTGAAGTGGATCGTGGACCGTGCGAGGGGAAGGTCCCTAGGGCGAGAGACCCCGATCGGATGGATGCCCAGGCACGACGACATCGACTGGACCGGGCTCGAACTGCCGAAGGGGCGCTTCGACGATCTCCAGGCGTTCGACCGCGAGGCCTGGAGGGCGGAGATCATGAGCCACGAGGAGCTCTTCCTTGACCTCCACGACCGCCTTCCGAAGGAAATGGTCTACGAGCGCGAGCTTCTCATCTGCCGGATGTAGGCAGGCTCAGCCCGTAGAGCTCGGCCGCGTTGCGCCAGAAGATCCTCTCCTTCCACTCCGAGGGCAGGGCCGCGAGCGCCACTCTCGGATTGTCGAAGTTCCAGTGCGGGTAGTCGCTTGAGAAGAGGATCATCTGCGGGGCGCCTATCATCTCGAAGATCTGCAGGAGGTGGGCCGGGTTCTCCGGCTCCTCGGTGGGCTGGGTGGTCAGCCGCACGTGTTCGCGGATGTACTCGCTCGGCAGCCTCCTGAGCCAGGGCACTTGGGAGCGGAGCCCCCTGTAGTTCTTGTCCATCCTCCACATGAGGTGCGGCAGCCACGCGATCCCGCACTCGATCGCGACGAACCTCAGGCGCGGGAACTTCTCGAACACGCCCTCGCACACGAGCGAGTTCACGTGGGCCATGGCGTTGGTCGGGACTATGTTGTGCCATTCAAGGTACCGAGTCGGCCGCCCGGCGGGCGTGGGTGTGTCGGCGTTGCCGGCGCCCTCGGTGCCGGGGTGTATGGCGACCGGCAGCCCGTGGGCCGACGCCGCCTCGTAGATGGGGTGGTAGAAGCGCTGGCCGAAAAGCCGGTTCGATCCGGCACCCATGAGCACCTGGACGAACCGCCTGTCCGGCGCGCAGCGCGCGATCTCGCGCGCCGCTGCCTCCGGATCGGAGTGGTTGATGACGATCGAGCCGCGAAGGCGGGGCGAGCGGTCGAGCCAGCGCCCCGCCAGGTTCATGTTGTAGGCCGTCGCGAGCGCCGAGCCCCAGTCCGGATCGAAGTGCGTCGACACGCCGAGTATGTGGGAGCCCGTCAGGATCGCGTAGTCTATCCCGTAGCGGTCGAGGTGGTCCCTTGTGAGATGGTCCGGGTCGCTCCCGGCCAGCCCCCCGGAGGGGGGTCTCGCGTCCTCGCGCTGGACGCCGACAGGCGACACGTATCCCGCGGGAGGCACCGCGATCCCGTGCCGGTCGGCGAACTCCTGCCAGAGGCGCGGCAGGAACGGCCGCAGCTCCGCACGCGCGTCCGCGAAAGCGTTGTGGACGTCTGCGTCTACGAGGGGCATCGGTGCGGAGGGATCCTGGCCGGCCGTCAGCCGGGCAGCAAGACGTACACGACGCCGTCCCTCTGCTCCAGGGGCAGCCGCTCCAGGCCGGCCGTCTCCACCGGGACGCCCTTCAGGCGGACGTCCGGGTCGACGACGTGGCCGCCCGTCGCAAGGTCGAACTCCCATCCGTGCCAGGGGCAGCGCAGGATCCGTCCCTCCATCCCGTAGATGTATTCATAGACCCGTGACGGCATCGAGGTGCCCGAGATCCGGCCCAGGCAGACCGGCCCGCCCTGATGGGGGCACGAGTTGCGGTAGGCGCGCACCTCGCCCCCGACGTTGAAGAGGCCGATCTCGACCGAGCCCGCCGAGACGATCTTCCTTCCTCCGGGCGTAATCTCCCCCGCCCGGGCCACGGGGTGGCGCTTCATCGGGATAGCGGTTTCTGCGTCAGCTCTCGGGAAGGCCGGCGGAGCGAGGCCGCGCGCCGGCGCCGCAGACGCGCTCGCGCGGGCCTCAGCGCGGCGCCAGCCTGACCCACTTGGCGCCAAGCCGGCTGCTCTTAACGACGGCGTCTATGAAGGCCATCCCCTCGATCCCGTCGTCTATAGTGGGGAAGTCCAGGTTTCGGGGAATGGGCCGCCCCTCCACCTCGGCCGCTATCGCGCGGAACGCCTCCCGGTAGATGTTTGCGAACGCCTCGAGGTAGCCCTCGGGGTGGCCGAACGGGACCCGGGTGAACCGCTTCGCCTCGCTCGCGACGTACGAGTTGCCGCGGCGCCAGATCTGCCGCGGCTGGTCCGCGAACTTGAGCGCTAGCTCGTTTGGATGCTCCTGGTGCCATTCCAGGGAGGCCTTCGTGCCGTAGACCCGGATGTTCAGGTTGTTCTCGTCCCCGCCGCAGACCTGCGAGGCGTGGAGCACCCCCTTTGCTCCGCCCTTGAACCGCAAGAGGACGTTGCCGTCGTCGTCGAGCCTGCGGCCGCGCACAAACGTGCTCAGGTCCGCGCAGAGCTCCTCGATCCTGAGTCCGGTGATGTAGCGGGCGAGGTTCTCGGCGTGGGTCCCGATGTCCCCCATGCAGCCCGCCGCTCCGCTCTGCCTTGGGTCGGTCCTCCAGACGGCCTGCTTGAAGCCGGTGCGCTCGACGGCTTCGGAGAGCCATCCCTGCGGGTACTCGACGACCACCTTCCGGATCGCGCCCAGGGTCTTGTTCCTGACCAGCTCGCGGGCCTGCTTGACCATCGCGTTGCCGGTGTAGTTGTGGGTCAGGACGAACACCTTCGCCATCCTCTGCGCGATGCCCTTGAGCCTGACGGCCTGGGCGAGGTCGAAGGTGACCGGCTTGTCGCAGACCACGTTGAAGCCGGACTCGAGGAAGAGGCGCGCGGGGGCGTAATGCTGGTTGTTCGGCGTGACGATGACGACGAAGTCCATGCGCATGTCGGCGGGCATCGCGGACTCGGCCTTCGCCATCTCGCGGTAGGACCCGTAGACGCGCGCCGGGTCAAGGAAGAGGTCCGCCCCGGACGCCCTCGAGCGCACGGGATCCCTCGAGAACGCCCCGGCCACGAGCTCCGCGCGGCCGTCCATCGTGGCGGCGATCCGGTGCACGGGGCCAATCAGCGCGCCGCGCCCGCCGCCGATCATGCCGAATCGTAGTTTTCTGCGCATCTTTAGGCCTCCATAGCGGCCCGGGGGGCCATCGGGTTCACTGGTTCTTCTTGTCGAATGCTGCGTCGAAGGCGGCCGTGCTCGGCGGGAAGTCCACCTTGCGGACGAATGCAGCGGCCTCCGTGGCGCCGTGAACACGGTCCATGCGGATGTCCTCCCACTCGACCGACAGCGGCCCGCCGTAGCCGACATCGTTGAGCGCCACGATGATGTCCTCGAAGCGGATGTCGCCGTGGCCGAGGGAGCGGAAGTCCCAGAAGCGGCGGGGATCGCCGAAGCTCGTGTGGCCGCCGAAAACGCCCGCCGAACCGTCGCCGTGGCCCCACCACACGTCCTTCATGTGCACGTGGTAGATGCGCTTTCCGAAGGTGCGAATGAACCTCACATAGTCCACGCCTTGGTACGCCAGGTGCGAGGGGTCGTAGTTGAATCCGAAGCGCCTGTGCCTCTTGACGGCCTCGACGGCGCGCTCCGCGCTCGCCGTGTCGAATGCGATCTCGGTCGGATGCACCTCCAGGCCGAAATTGACGTCGCACGCCTCAAAGGCGTCGAGGATCGGGCCGAAGCGGGCCGCGAAGTCCCGGAACCCGCGCTCCCAGTGCTCCTGCGAGGTCGGCGGGAAGGCGTAGATCGAATGCCAGATCGATGATCCGGTGAAGCCGTTGACGACGGCCGGGGACCCGGCGCCCGATTTCGCCTTCGGGCGGGCGTCGAAGAACTTCCGGGCGGCCTTCGCCGTGGAGATCATCTTCTTGGCGGCTCGCCTGCGGACGCCCTCGGGCTTGCCGTCCCCCCAGACGTCCGCCGGCAGGATGGACTGGTGGCGCTCGTCGATCAGGTCGCAGACGGCCTGGCCGACCAGGTGGTTCGAGACGGCGTGGCACGAGAGGCCGCTTGCCCTGAGCAGGTCCCATTTCTCCCGGACGTACCCCTTTGACGACAGGGCCTTGTCGACCTCGAAGTGGTCTCCCCAGCAGGCGAGCTCGACGCCGTCGTATCCCATTGTCTTGGCAAGGGGGGCCAGTTTCTCGAGTGGAAGGTCGGCCCATTGGCCGGTGAACAGTGTGACTGGGCGGGGCATGGTTTGGGGTCTCCGTTGGTGTTAATTAGAAATCGCTCCGGTGTTCAAGCCCGGCCCCACGCCTTCATCTGCTCAAAGCAGAGGCGCACCGACTTGATCGGGGCGTGGCTGTACTCCTCCTGCTCCACTATGAACCACTCGGCGGCGCCGACCGAGTCGGCCGCCTCGAAGACCGCGGCAAAATCAACCGGCCCGCCGCCCAGCTCCTTCTCGTCCTTTATGTGGATCAGCGGTATCCGGGCCCCCTGCTCGCGTATGAACCTCGAGGGCGCGTACCCGGCGAAGTGCGCCCAGTACACGTCCAATTGCCCGAAGAGGTTCCTGGGCTCCGCGGCGCCGAGCATCCATTCGAAGGCCGGGCGTTTGTCGAAGAGCTTGAACTCGTTGGCGTGGTTGTGGAATCCGAAGCGCAGGCCGAACGGCCGCATCATGCGGCCCACCTCGCCGAGCTGCTCGCCGATCCGCTCACAGGCCGACGCCGAGACGAAGTGGCCCGGCGGCCACGATGGGCACGTGACAAAGCGGGAGCCGAGCAGGAGCGCGTCGCTGATGACCGTGCCGGGGTCGTTTCTGACGGCCTGGTAGCTGACATGCATGCCGGCGACCTTGAGTCCGGCGGCGTCAAGGGCGGCCTTGGCCCCCTTTACGTCGAGGTTGCCGTACCCGGCGAGCTCGACGCCAGCGTAGCCAATCTCGGCGACCTCGGCGGCGGTGGCAGCGAAATCCCTCTTGGCGTCCTCGCGGACCGACCAGAGCTGGAGGGCGACGGGCACCTTCTTCATGCGCGCTCCTTGAGTTGGGGGGTCGGCTTTATGCGCACCTCCCGGCCGGTAGAGGCCGAGACGTAGATGCCATCAAGGATCCTCTGGACCGCCAGCGATTCGGCGGGTCTGACGAACGGCTCGGCGTTGCCGAGCAGGCAATCGATGAAGTGCACCATGCGGTTGGTGCTCACCGGGCAAGGCAGGATGTTCACGGTCTCGACCGTGTATCCCGTGGGCGTGTTCCTGAAGATCCTCGGCGGCGGCAGGTCCAGGCCCGCCTGCGTCCCGAACAGCTGGGTCGAATTGGAGTCGGCGACGGGGGCATGCGCGGCCCAGGAGACCTCGAGGAGCACGGTCCTTCCGCTCCTCATCTTGATCAGGGCGACGGAGAGGTCGTCCACGTCGAACGGGGCCTTTGGATCGATCTCGCTCCGTCCCCAGGCGCCGTTGCCGAGCCCGCGGGGCCCGAACCTCGCGTACGTCTGGCCGCTGACGGCGGCCGCGTCGAAGTCGCCCATGATGTGGAGGCACCGGTCGAGCGCGTGCACGCCAATGTCGTACGTGCAGCCGCCTCCCGCAAACCGCTTCTGGGTGAACCAGGAGCCTATCCGCGGGATCCCCGCCCGGCGCTGCCAGGATGTCTTGGCGTGGTAGACGTCCCCGAGGGTCCCCGCCTCGACGATGTGCCTCGCCATCTGTGTCTCCTGGTTGAAGCGGAAGTTCTGGCCGACCATGAGAAGGACCCCCTGCTTCTTCGCCTCGGCGACGAGCTTTTCGGCGTCGCGCGCGCTGGTCGCCATGGGCTTGTCGAGCATGACGTGCTTGCCCGCCCTGAGGGCGTCGAGCGCGACCCTTGCATGGAGGTAGTTGGGGAGGGCAATCGAGATCACGTCGATGTCCGCGCGCCGAAGCAGCGTCCTGTAGTCGGTCACGAGCTCGGGGATCGAGAATCGCTCGGCGGCCTCCCGCCCGCGCTCGCGCGAGACCTCGGCGATCGCCACTACTCGGGCCGCCGGGTGCAGCTTGAAGCTGGCCAGGTGGTCGTTGCCGATCGCCCCTGCGCCGATCACGGCGACATTGTAGTGAGATTTCGCTCGGTAGCTCTTCATGGTTCGAATTGAAAGGGGGCCTCGGGCCCCCACCTTTGGCTCTTCGGGAGGCCTTGGCGATTTTTATTGGGTGCGGCCCCGGCCGCCCTCAGTTGTACAGCCAGTACCTCCGGCTCTGCTTCTGGTAGTACTGGGCCTTTGCCTGCCAGTCGCGCACGTAGGCCTCCACGTCGACCTTCGCCCCGTGGGCCGCGACGTCGTTGTAGAACGCCATCGATCCCAGGCATTTCTGGAACAGGCCGAGCTCGTTCCTGGTCGCCGCGGCGAAGACACGCGGTTCGTACTTGCACGCGAGCCTGATCATTTGGAGGCCCAACTCCGTCGGCCTCCAAAGGTCCCAGTCGGTGATCTCGACGTAAAGGCCCAGCTCGGGTTTGCCCGTCTTGGGGTCTGTCGCGCTGACGCGCCGAAACCCGATCCCCGGAATGTCCAGCGCCTGTAGGTCCCTCTCCAGCGCCTCGGACCGGACCCCTCGGTACGAGATCCCCCTGAAGGGGTACGAGGTCCCGATGCCGCTCCGGAAGCCGCCGAGCTGGGTCCCCAGGCCCGTCATGGCGTAGCCCTCGACCGCCGAGAAGTCGGGGATCAGCTGCGAGGTCGGGACCCAGTTCAACCCGGTCTCGGGCCAGCGCATGCTCCTGCGCCAGCCGCGCATCGGCACGACCGTGAGTCGGCCGTTCTCCCGGGCGGATTCCGGAATCTTGAGGATGTCCGGGGCTTCCTTGGCCATCCGGGCGAGCTCGCCGATCGTGAGGCCGTGCACGTACGGCACGCGGAACTCGCCGACATAGCTCACGAGCTGCGGGTCGAGCGGGGGGCCGTCGACCTTGAGGCCGCCGAGCGGATTGGGCCGGTCGAGGACGACGACCTCCACGCCGTTCTCGAAGCATCCCTCCATGCACATCTTCATCGCGCTGACAAAGGTGTAGCTGCGGACCCCGATGTCCTGCAGGTCGATCACCATCGCTTCGATGCCCCTGAGCTGGGCCCGCGAGGGCTTCCGGCTGAGCCCGTTGTAGAGCGAGTGGACCATGAGCCCGGTCCGGGCGTCGACGTGGTCGGGCGAGTTCACGCCCGCCGGGTACTCTCCCCGCAGGCCGTGCTCCGGCGAGAACAGCGAGACGAGGCGAACGCCGGGCGCATGCATGAGGATGTCGATCGTGCTGACTCCGCGCATGTTCACACCGGCCGGATGGGTCAGCAGCCCTATCGCCTTGCCCCTGATCGCCTCGAACCCGCCCGATTGGAGGACGTCTATTCCGAGCATGACGGGGTGGGCCGGGTCGTAGGCCCCCCTGGCGCCCGGCCTCGGCGCGGGCGCCGCGGCCTGTGGCCGTGCCGGAGCCGCCGAATTGGGCGCCGGCCCGGGGGGCGGGGTCGCGCTGCACCCGATCAGCCCCATGAGTGGCGCCACGAAGAGGGCGGCCCGCCGGGGCGACCGTGTGATGGATCTGGGCATCGGAGACATATCGCCCGGCCGCCCGCGCCGGTCGAGTCGTTTCATAGGCGCGCGAAGGCTTGGCGCACAGCGCCATTGAGAAGCGCGGGCGCCTTTGCCAGCGCCTCGGGCAGCTCCATTCCGGGCGGCGTCACGGAATGGGTGGACAGGCCCGGGACCGGGCGTGCGAGGGCCACCCGGCCCGCAAACACGTGGACGGGCTTGCCCAGGGCCAGCGCGCGGCGGGCGACTGCTCCCGGGCCCTTGCCGCTCAGCGAGGAGTCGTCGAAGCGCCCCTCCCCTGTGACGACGATGTCGGCAGCGGCCATGCGCGCGTCGAGGTCGAGCCACGACGCGACAAGCTCGAAGCCGGGCACGAGCCTTGCCCCAGCCGCGGCCATGAGCCCGAAGGCGATCCCCCCGGCGGCTCCCGCTCCGTGCTCAGCCGCGAGGCTCTCGCTTCGCCCGAAGTGGCGGCAGACCATGGACGCGATCCGGGCGCTCTGTGCCTCGAGGCCCAGGGCGTCCGCCGGCTTGAGCCCCTTCTGGGGTCCGTATACGGCCAGCGCGCCGCCCGGGCCGAGAAGGGGATTCTCGACGTCGCAGGCGATCACGATGGGCGGGATCAGCTCCGAGACCCACCCGTCGATCGCGCGGATCCCGGGCCAGTCCGCCGGGACGGGGGATTCGAGGCCGGCCCCGGATTCGGTCACAAAACCCAGCCCCAGCGCGCCGAGGGCCCCGAGGCCCAGATCGTGCGTGGCGCTTCCGCCCACGCCCAGCAGGATGGCATGGACGCCCGACCTGGCCGCGGCCCTGATCAACTGGCCGGTGCCGATGGAGGAGGCGCGCATCGGGTCGCGCATCCACGGAGCCAGCAGGGCGAGTCCGCTCGCAGCGGCCATCTCGAGGACGGCGACGGCGCTGCCCGGCCCGGCCCCTGCCTGGCCGATCAGTGCGAGCGCGCCCGCGGGTATCCTCGCCAAGGGCACGACGCCGAAGCTGGCGACGACCTCCTCGCCGCGCGGGCCGGTCACGACGGAGCGGGACTCGCGGCCGTGCGCCGCCCGGGTCAGGATGTCGGAAAACCCCTCCCCGCCGTCCGCGAGCGGGCACATGTCGACCTCCCAGTCCGGGCGCACGGAGGCCACCGCGGCGGCCGCAGCGTCGCACGCCTTGGAAGCGGAGATTGAATCCTTGAACTTGTCGAACGCTGCCAGGAGGCGCATGCCGGCCCCTTGCTACACCGGCGGCGCGCCGGTTTGCAAATCATCGTCCTCGGGGAAACATCCAGCCATGCCCATCTCGCCCCGGCCGGCGACGGTCCGCTCGCTGAGCGTCTCCCGGCTCGACATCCCGCTCCGGGCCCCGTTCGGGATTTCGCGCGGGGCCCAGGGCAGCGCGGCCAACGTGCTCGCGAGGGTGGAGCTCTCCGACGGCACCCTGGGCCACGGGGAGGCGGCGCCCTTTCCCGCGTTCAACGGCGAGACGCAGTCCGGCGCCCTGGGGCTGCTCTCGCTGGCCGCGGGCTGGCTTCCGGGGCGCGACGCGGCGGATTGGCGGGGCATTGCTGCCGAGTTTCGCGCGAGGGGGGGACCGTGGTGCGGATCCGCGCTGTGCGCGCTCGAGACCGCGCTCCTGGACGCGGTGTGCCGGCGGGACGGCGTCCCGCTCTGGAGGTTCTTCGGGGGCGCCGGCACGGAGCTCGAGACGGACATGACCGTGACCATCGGCTCGCCCGGGGAGGCGGGGCGGGCGGCGCGGTCGATCCGCCGGCGCGGCTTCCGGCTGATCAAGGCCAAGGTGGGGGGGCCGGGCGGGGCAGGCGAGGATCTGGAGAGGATCTCGGCCGTACTGGGGGCGGCGCCCGGCTCGCCGCTCATCCTCGACGGCAACGCGGGCATGGACCGGTCGCGCGCGATGGAACTTGCGAACGGCCTAAGGTCCCGCGGGATCGTCCCCGTGCTCCTCGAGCAATGGCTCCCCAAGGACGACCTCGACGGGATGCGCGCCCTGGGCGACGAGACCGGATGGGCGATCGCGGCCGACGAGAGCGTGACGACCGCGGCGGACGCGCGTAGGCTTGCGCGCGCGGGCGCCGCCCAGGTGTTCAACATCAAGCTCATGAAGGCCGGTGTCGCCGAGGCCCTCGAGGTGGTTTCCGTCGCGCGCGAGGAGGGGATAGGGCTCATGATCGGCGGAAATGTCGAGTCGGTCCTCGCGATGACCGCGTCGGCGTGCTTTGCCGCAGGCCTTGGCGGCTTCGGATACGCCGACCTGGACACTCCCCTGTTCCTGGCCGCGAATCCCTTCGACGGGGGATACGCCCTCGAGGGCGGCCGCATCTCGGTGGCCCACATCGGCGCCGGCCACGGGGTCCGGCCCCGCGGCCTTTTACTTTGATCGGCCGGCGCAGCCCGGGCAGCCTCGCCGCTGATGTCAACAAATGGGGCCCTTGCGGTCTGCCAGTCGGGCTACGAGGGGCTGCTCGTGCGCGAGGCGGATGGCTTTGGATTGGCCGCGGCCGAAACGGGCCCCGGATGGGCGCTCGTTGGCCCGCGCCCCGGCGCGGAAGGCGCGGCGGGCGCCGGGAGCCTCCGCGGCGCCGCGTTCGCCCACTTGACGCTCGAGGCGCCCGCCGCGATATGCGGGGGGCGGGTCAACGAGGTCGCGCAGGGAATCGTCGATGCATTCGCCGGCAGCATCCGGGGCGAGCGCATTGAGGCCGCGTGGCCCTGCGTCTTTGACGGGGCGCGGGACATCACCGGCCTTGGCCGGCGCGTCGCCGCCGTCGAGGCGGCCTTCCACGGGCTCCTGGGAAGAAAGCTTGGGAGGATCGAGAGGCTCGCGTCCACGGACAAGCCCCGCGTGGGCGCCGCGCGCGGCCTCTTTGTCTGGTTCACCGGCTTCGGGCGCGCGCAGGCGGCGCGCGCCGCGTACATGAACGGGCCGTCAAGGATGGCCGACGATGACGCCGCGCCCTCGCGCTCCTACCTGAAGGTCGAGGAGTCATACGGGATCATCGGCATTGAGCCTCGGCCGGGCGACACCGTGTGCGACCTGGGGGCGGCGCCCGGCGGCTGGAGCTTCAGCGCGGCGAAGCGCGGGGCCCGGGTCGTGGCCGTCGACAACGGGCCCCTGAAGGGGGGCGCGCTCGGCCACCCGCTCATCGAGCACCGGCGCGCCGACGCGTTTGGATTCCGCCCGGCCCGGGGCGTCGTCTACGATTGGCTCTTCTGCGACCTGGTGGAGGACCCCGAGAAGGTGCTCCAGCTGATAGCCTTGCCATGGCTGAGGCGCGGCTGGTGCCGGCGCTTTGTCGTCAACCTCAAGTTCGGGCGCGTCGACCCGATAGCGCTTCTTGGCAGGCTTCGCGCGGCGGACTCGCCGTTTTCGTGCGCCACCGGGGTGCGGATCGTTCACTTGTATCACGACCGCGATGAGTTAACCGTGACGGGAACACTGGCCGAATGAAGGGCAACGAAATCAAGATCTGCGGGCTCGCCGCCGTGCGGGCGAGGTTCCGCCGGGACGCGTCCTCCATCCTCCGGCTCTATTTCGATCAGCCGACCTCAAGAAGGGTGGGCGTCATTTGCCGGACGCTCGCCGCCGCCCGCAAGGTGTACCGCTGCGTCGCCCCTCCCGAGCTCGAGAAGATCGCCGATTCGATCCACCACGGTGGGATAGTCGCCGTCGTCCTGGACAGGCCCCCAAGGGCTCCGACAGCGGACGACATTGCCTCCTGGGCCCGGCGGCGCGAGGACCTGGTCGTCCTCGACCGGATCGGCAACGCCCACAATCTCGGGGCGATCGCGCGGTCAGCCGCCTACTTCGGCGTCGAGAGAATCGTCGTCGCGGGCGACCCCGCGTCGGCGAGGCCCGGCGCCGCGGCCTACCGCGTCGCCGAGGGCGGGCTCGAGGCGGTCGAGGTCTGGACTGTTCCCGAGGTCGCCCCGTTCCTGCGCGGCCTTTCGGCGGCGGGCTACGACGTGGTGGGCGCGGCCGCCCGGGGCGGCTCCGACCCCGACGCGGGCCCGGGGAGGGAGTGCCCCTGGGCGCTCGTCCTTGGAAACGAGGAGCACGGTCTCGCGCCCGACGTCCAGGCGGCCTGCACCCGCCTCGTCACCATCCCCGGCAGCGGCAGGGTGGAATCCCTCAACGTCTCCGCCGCCGCCGCGGTGCTAATACGGGGGCTGGGCCGCCGCGGCGCCCGGCGCCGGGCCCAAACGGTGTGAAACGAATTGCATCGGCATCCGACATGCGAATCATCCCAGCCCGGAAAACCAACTGAAGAAGAACGGAAACGACCAATGAACACCCGCGCGACCCTCGCCATTCTCGCTTCCACGCCCTTCCTGTCACCGGCCCTGTCAGCTGCCGATGACCCGGCGCCGCAGGCCGCCGCGCCCGCCGCGGCGCCGGCGGCGCACGAAGACGAGAAGAAGACCGACCTGGAGATGCGGATGGATCGGATCGGGAAGGCGTTTCGGCAACTGAAGAAGCAGGTCGCCGACCCGGCGCAGAATGCCTCCTCGCTCGAGCTCCTCGCGAAGATGCAGGCCGCGGCAAAGGAGGCGGTCGATTTCACGCCGAAGAAGGCCGAGGACATCCCGGCGGATCAGCGGGCCAAGTTTGAGGACGACTTCAAGTCGGGGATCAGCAACCTCAAGGACCTGTTCACAAAGCTCCAGGACGCGCTTTCCGCCGGCAAGAACGACGACGCGGTCAAGATCGTTGCGGACATCGGCGACTTCGAGAAGAAGGAGCACAAGGAGTTCCGCAGGCCCGAGAAGAACTGAGCGCGCTTTGTCCCGGCACGCGCGCCGGAGCGCGACGCAGGGGCGGCCAGCGGCCGGCTCACGTGGCTGCCGGGGGCCCAGCGCGAGTGCGGGCCAGCCTTCCCCTCAGCTCGGCGACGCACCGTTCGAGCGTCCCGATCTGCTCCGCCAGCTCCGACTCCGTGTAGGCTTGCGCGAAGACCTGTAGGTCCGTGGCTGCCCCCGCAAGCGACACCGCGCCAACCACCCGGGCATGGGAAAGGACCCGGTGGGCGGCGGACGAGACCGCGGCCCTCGAGGCCAACCTGTGCGCCTGCGCGACCTCGCGCACGGCCTCGTCGAGCGAGGCGACGTAGCTCGCCATCTCGCGGTCCATGCCTTCGGGCGAGCCGTCGGAGAGGTGGCGGATCACCCCGAGCTCGAGCTGCGGCACGTCCGGCGCCCGGGGAGGGGGCGGGGCGGCGGTCGCGCTCTCGAGTCCGAATCCCGAGGTGCCGGAAAGGGCTGCGCTCAGTTTCTCGGGCGTGATGGGCTTCGTCATGAAGGCGTCCATTCCGGCGGCGAGGCAGGCGTACTGATCCTCGAGGGTCGACAGGGCTGTCGTGGCCACGATCAGGACCCTCCTGCCTCCGGCCTCGGACGCACGGACGCGTCGCGCCACGTCGGCCCCGCTCACCCCGGGCAGGTCGCAATCGAGGAAGACCGCCTGGTAGGGGGTCGCGGAGATGCGCAGGAGCGCCTCCTCGCCATCGGCCGCGTATACGACCTCGAATCCGCATTCCTGGAGCATTCGGCCCAGCGCGCGCGCGTTATAGGCAATGTCCTCCACCACGAGCGCCCGCGCCCCCTGCGTGCGGAGCCTCCACGGCTTGGGTTCGGACTTGGCCGCCGCCTCGAGCGGGATGCGTAGGAAGAAGGTCGAGCCGCGGCGAGGCGCGCTTTCAACGCCAACCGACCCGCCCATCCGCTCGGCGAGCTTCCGGCTGACCGCAAGCCCGAGCCCGGTGCCGGGCACCGCGGAACTGCGGGCGGACTTGAGGCGCGAGAACCGGATGAAGAGGTTCCTCTGGTCCTCGGCGGCGATCCCGATCCCGTCGTCGGCGACCGCGAACACGACGTGGTCCCCGTCCATGCGCGCGGACAGGCCTATCCTCCTTCCGCCGAACTTGATGGCGTTCGCCGCGAAGTTGACGATCACCTGCTGGATGCGGGACCCGTCCCCCAGGATCCAGTCGGGAAGCGCCGGGTCGACGGTGGCATCCATCCTGACGGCGCCCGCCTTGGGCGCGAGCATCCTGACGACGGTGTCCAGTGTCTCGCTCGGGCTGCAGGGCGACCGCGTTATCCTGTATGCCCCCGCCTCGATCACCGCGAAATCGAGCACGTCCTCGACGAGCGAGGCGAGGAAGCAGGCGCAGTTGCGCAGTGTGGTGACGAGCTCCTGCTGGTCCGGCTGAAGGGGCGTCTTGGAGAGCGCGAGCGCCGATCCCAGTATGCCGCCCATCGGGTTGCGGATCTCGTGGCTCATGCTGGCTACAAACTCCGTCTTCGCGGCGTTCGCCTTCTCCAGTTCCTCGGTGCGCCGGCGGACCGTCGCCTCGAGAACCTGCGCCCGATGCCTGAGCGAGGAGGCTCGCAGGCGCATGAGCCCGAATAAGGCGAGGGCGCCGGCGAATGCGTCCGCGGTGTAGGCGAAGTGAGTGCGCCACCACGGCGGGGCTATGTCGAAACGGAGCACGGCGGGCCGGCCGACCTCGCCGGAATCGGCCACGATGCGGACCTTGAACTCATAGCTTCCCTCGCGCAGGCCCGAGATGTCCCGGTCGGCCGATTCCGTCGGCAGGGACCAAGAGTCCTCCGCTCCGCCGAGCATCGTCTGGAACCTCTCCGACTCCCGCATGCCGTAATCGAGCGAGCTGAATTCCACGTGAAGCCCGCGCGTCGAGTACGGCAAGGTGCCCTCGATCCTCCTGCCGGTCTCGCCGCCGTCCGACACGACCCAGGAGCGGATCCGGGGCTGGGCGGGAGGCGGGTGCGGCGCCAGCGCCTCCGGGCCCGCGCGGATGAGGGCCTCGCTTCCCCCGATCCAGAGGGTGTCGCCGGCGGACGACGGGACCACCTGCAGGAGCAGCGGCGAGCCGACTTCCCGAAGGCCCTCGATCGACTGGGGCGTCCACACGGCTCCGCCGTCCGTCAGCGTGATCTTTCCCAGCCTCGGCGAGTGAGCGCCCACGTCGGGATCGAGCGCGGCCCAGACCGCGCCGCGGCCGTCCGGGTTTGAGACCGCGGACGGATTGCCCTCCGGGTAGCCGGCGACGCGGCGAAACCTGGCCGACCTGCGGTCGAGGAAGAACGCAGCCCCCTTGGTCAATGCCAGCACCGTCGACCCCGCCCGGGTGACCAGCGTCGGTCCGGCGGTCGGCAGGGGCCCGAACCGGAGCGCCGCCGCCTCGGATTGCGTGCTTCCCGGGCCCGCCACGAACAGTCCCCTGGACTGGGTGCCTATCCACAGGCGCCCGGAGGCCTCGTCGGCCAGCGAATCGCCGTAGTCGGGAAGGGACTCGGCGACGACCGCCGCGCGCCCGGTGCGGAGGTCAACCGACAGGACCCGTGTGTACTGCGAGGCAAGGATGGCCCCCGGCCTGGCCTGCGAGACGCAGGTCCGGAACACGATGTCGTCGGATTGGAGCATCGGGCGCATCCCCTCCGGGGACCAAAGCCCGAGGCCGTGGAAGTGCCCGACCGCGATCCCGCCCGGCAGGGAGAGCATGCTGTAGAAGCGGCTGCTCGTGACCCCGACCCTGGTGAACTGCCCGGCGCCGCCGGAGCCGGCGTCGGCGGACAGCCGGAGCATGTCGCTGTGCGAGATGGCGAAGGTGGCCCCCGAGAACTCTGTCACCGATTCGCAGCCACCCTGAGGGTAACCGTTTCGCTGGCTGTATACCGCGACGCCCGATCCGATCGCCAGCCGGACGATGAACGAGGGCCCCATCCCCCAGAGCGCCCCGCCGCGGTCCAGGAACACCGAGTAGATCTGGTTCGCGGGAAGCCCGGCGCGCAGGTTGAACACGCGGCGGATTCCCCCCGACCGGTCGACGACGGCAATCCCGCCCTGGAGGGTGGAGACGGCGAGCAGGGCGCCGCCGAGGCGCGCCACGGCCGTCGCCGTGTTCGCCCGGACGAACGACGATGCGTCCGTGTCGAGGGGCGTGCAGGCCGTGCCGCGCAGGGTCTTGAAGCCCTCGGTGGTGAGCAGCAGCCATTCGCTCCCAGAGTCGTCGAGCCAGCGGATCTCCGAGGCGCCGATGACCGATGCGGGCACGGCCAGCGACGGGCCGTCGGGGCCGATCCTGAGAAGGCCGAGCGGGGGGTAGTGGACGTACACGGACGCGCTTGCCCGCGTCGACCAGAGCAGGCGCATTCCGGGGTAGTCCCATGAAAGAAGCTTGTGGCCGTCCCACCGAAGGACCTTCTCACGCGCGACGAAAACCGCGCTGTCGTTGCCCTCTGCGTACACCCTCCAGACGTCTCCCAGGTCGCCTGCGCCCTCCGGCAGCCGGGACATGAGGGAGTGGTACCGCAGCAGGCCGCCCGCCCCGGGATCGAACCAGCCGATCTGGTTCACCCCGGCCGCCCAGATCCGGCCGTTTGGACCGACATCCAGGCCGCGGACGGTGTACGTGGGATCCATGGGCTGCGAGCGCCAGCGGTCCCCGTCGAAGGAGACGACCGTGTCGCACCCGAAGTACATCGTCCCCGTAAGATCCTGCACGGCCGACCAGGCCATCGTCTTGATGCCGGTGTCCCGGGCCGTGAACACGCGCAGCGGCGGCATCCCTTCGGTGCCAAGCTGCCAGTCGCGCTGCGCGGCGGCCGAAAAGGCCGCCGCATCCCCTGGGGCAACCCAGAGGAGGGCCAAACCGGCGATGGAGCGGACCAGGAACAAATGGCTGAAGCGGCGACGGAGCAAAGCCGCGCCCGGGGGGACCGTCATGGCTTTTTCGTACGCAAAAACACGCAAAAACATGTACCGGCGGGGAGGGGCGCCGCCTCGGGGGCCGGCCGGCCCGCCCGCGTCGCCCGCCTAGATCCGCCTGCGCGAGCGGACCGCGCCCCGTCAGGGCTTGACGATGCTGAATCGGCGCTGCGACGAGTAGACCCGGCCGTCCGGGTCGGTCGCGCGCACAGACAGGGTGTGCCCGCCCAGCGAAAGGTCGGCGGGAAGCGCGCCGCGCCACAAATGATAGCAGACGACGGGATCGGGCAGCCTGGGCCCCTCCGCGGGGCGATCGGTCGCGTCCTGCGCGAGAAAGTCGGCGGCATAAGCCGGATCCCAGCCGAGGATCCTGCGCATCGGGCCCCACGCGCGCTGGTCCACGCAGGCCTCGACCGCCCAGCCGTCATGGCCGTTGAAGACGTTCGCGTAGAATGAGACGAAACCCTGCCTCGGAGCGACGGCCATCGGGGCGTGCAGCTCGATCTGATGGTCGGCGGGCAGGCGGGCGGGAACATACTCGAGCGAGACCGCCGCGCCCTTGAACCCCAGGATCGCGTATCCGGGCGGCGTGCCGTCCCACATCGTGGCGACGGGGATGCCGCCGGCGTCGCGCGGCCCTCCCCAGAATCCGCCGCAGGCCGCCGCGACGTTGTATTCGTGGACGGGATCCCTCCCATCCCAGCCGTCCTCGGGCCTGTGCATCACATGGCGCTGGTAGTGGGTGTGGCCGGACAGGACCAGGACCCGCGCTCGGCCCCTTAGAAGCTCGAAGAGCCGCAGGCGGTCCGCACTCCGGAACCCCTCGGCGCCCGAGGGGTCGGGCGGGAAGAGGGGGATGTGCACCATCAGGACCAGCCATTCGTCCGGCGGCGTCACGGCCAGGAGGTTCCTGAGGAACTCGAACTGGTCGTTGCGAAGGCCCCCGACGTACCGGGGCCCGCCCAGCGGCCGCACGTCGTCCAGGGCGGCGAACAGCGCCGGGCCTGCGTGGAAGGCGTACGTCGACGGGCCGTAGACGGCCTCGAACGGCGCCGCGGCCGCGGCCTCGACCGGGGTGCCGAGAGCGAGGTCGTGGTTCCCGGGAATGCTGTACCATGGGATTCCTATCCGGGCCATCACCCGGTTCACCGCGCCGAAGAGGTCGGGCCGGTCGTAGACGATGTCCCCCAGGGTCACGCCGAATGCGAAATCGGTCCGGCGGCCGATGCGCTCCACGAGCCCCCGGGAAAGGAAACCGACCTCCTCGGAGGAGGAGGGCTGCGGGTCCGTGAAGACGAGCGCGCGCATGTCGTCCGGCTCCGCCGAGGGGACAAGGGGGAAGTCGGCCTCCGGGCCGGTCCCGGGCGCCGAGTGGAACAGGGGCAGGTTCGCGGTGTCCACCGGCGGCCGCCAGCCCCTGGGCTTAATGACGAAGGTCCGCGCCCCGGGCCGGTCGGGGATCCTGTAGGCCCCGTCCCCGCCGGTCAGGACCACGTCCACGCCGTTGGAGACCGCGACGGCCGGCAGGCCCGGCTCGCCGGGCTCCCGCCTTCCGTCTGCGTTCCGATCGTCGAAGACGAACCCGGTTCCCGCGAGCAGCCGGGCGGCCGCAAGCGACGCGGCGGCCAGGAAGCCCGCCCTCGCGGCGGCGGCGCCGGCGTTCATTGGTGCCCTGCGACCGCGTGTGGGACGTAGGGCGCCTCGAGGGCCGCGATCTCGTCCCTGCTGAGCTTCAACGAGAGGGCGGCGACGGCGTCCTCAAGGTGGTGGGGCTTTGAGGCGCCGACGATCGGCGCGACGACCCCGGGCCGCTGGCAGACCCACGCCAGCGCCACCTGCGCGCGGGGGACGCCCCGGGCCGACGCGACCTTCCCCAAGGCGGCGTGGACCGCCAGGTCGGATCCGGACAGAACGTCCCCGTAGATGTGGCGCGCGTACTCGTCGGTCCTCGCGCGCACCGTGGCCGCGTCGAGTTCGCGCGCCAGGAATCCGCGCGCAAGGGGGCTCCACGGCAGCAGGCCGACCGACTTGTCGGCGCAGAGCGGGATCATCTCCCGCTCCTCCTCGCGGTAGATGAGGTTGTAGTGATTCTGCATCGTGACGAACTGCGCCCAGCCGCGCGAGCCGGCCGCATGGATCATCTTGTCGAACTGCCAGGCCCACATCGACGACGCGCCGATGTGGAGCACCTTGCCCGCCCTCACCAGGGCGTCGAGCGCCTCCATCGTCTCCTCGACCGGCGTCGACGGGTCGAACCGGTGGATCTGGTACAGGTCGACGTAGTCGGTCCCGAGGCGCCTGAGGCTGTCTTCGATGGCGTGCCGGATGTGCTTGCGCGAGAGGCCGCGCTGGTTCGGGTCGGCTCCCATGGCGTTGAACACCTTGGTGGCGATGACGACGCGATCGCGGCCCGGCCCGAAGTCCCTCAGCGCGCGGCCGAGGATCTCCTCGCTTGCGCCCAGCGAGTACATGTCCGCCGAGTCGAAGAAGTTTATCCCGAGCTCCAGCGCCCGCCGTATGAATGGCCTGCTCTCGTCCTCCTCAAGCACCCACTCCCGCCACTTACGGGAGCCAAAGGTCATGGTCCCGAGGCAGAGCCGGGACACCTTGAGCCCCGTGCGTCCTAGATTGCCGTATTCCATCGTCTTGGGGGCTACTTCTTGGGCGCCGTCCCGTAGTGGGCGGCGTGCGCGGCATAGGCCGCGGTGTCGGACAGCATGGCGTCGATCGCGGCGGCAAGGGGCTCGATCCTCACGATCCCGGAGAACACCGCCTTGTCGCCGATCGCATCCCCCAGGATGAAGGCCGGCCGCTGCCCTATGCGGTGCGCATGGAAATCAGCGGTGCTCGCGTCCACCCGCGCCCTGACCGCCCTGGACTCGGCGCGCGCGCGCAGGCGCTTGGGGGGGACGCCGGTTGCCGCCGAGGCCACGGCGACGGCCACGCCCATGTCGCCGATCTTCCTGCCGTCGACCAGGGCCGCCGTGGCCAGGGCGAGGCGGATCGTGTCGTCGGGAAAGCCGAGGTCCCTGCCCGCCTCCGCCACAAGATTCGGGGCGTCGTAGGAGCCCTTGCGGCCCGCCTCGAACCATCCGGAGTTCAGCATCGCGGGCGAATGCATGACCGTGCCGCCGCTGCGGCGGTAGAACCAGTCGCATTGGCTTCGCGACACCGGGAAGTCCTCCCTGCGCATGAGGGCGATCCGCCACTCGAATTCAGCCCGGCCCGAGTATCGCGCCTTCAGGTCGGCCCAGACCGGCTCGACCCAATGGCACCAGGACGAAAGAACCTCGAGGTAATAGGTGACCTTCATAGCGGGGAAAGAGGAACGCCGGCCCGGCTCCGCGTCAAGAGGCCCGAAAGCAGGCATTGTCTTGGGCCGGGCGGGCTGATTCTGTGGGCGAGCAAATGAAGGCGCTTGGAATCGACATCGGCGGGTCATCAATCAAGGGCGCGCCTGTAGAGACGGCGACCGGGCGCCTTCTCGCCGGCCGCTTCAAGATCGAGACGCCCCTCTTGCTCTCCCCGGCCGAGATGGCCGACGCGGCGGGCATGATCGCCGCGCATTTCAGGTGGAGGGGGCCGATCGGGATCGGGTTTCCGGGCGTCATCCACGGCAGCACCATCCTCACGGCCGCAAACCTCGACAAGGAGTTCGTGGGATGCGACGGCATCAAGCTCTTCAGCAAGTCCATCGGGCGGACGGTGGCCCTGACAAACGACGCGGCGGCCGCGGGCCTGGCCGAGATGAGGTTCGGGGCGGGCCGGAACTTCGACGGCAAGGCGCTCCTGCTCACGCTGGGGACCGGCGTCGGGTCGGTGCTCTTCTTCCGCGGTGCGCTGTTCCCGTGCGAGCTGGGGCACCTGCAGATGGACGGGCGCGACGCCGAGAGGCGCGTGGCCGCCTCGGTCAAGGCGCGCAAGAATCTGTCGTGGAAGGCATGGGGCAGGCGCCTCGGCCGCTACATCGATATCCTTGAGCACCTGCTCTGGCCCGAGCTGATCATCATCGGGGGCGGAGTGAGCGCCAAGCACGCCAAGTTCTTCAGGTACGTTAGGCCGCGCGCGAGAATGGTCCCGGCCGAGTTCCTCAACGAGGCGGGCATCGTCGGCGCCGCGCTGTGGGCTGAGCGGGAACGCCGAGGCTGACGGCCTGGTCGCGCTGGACTGACCGGCGACGCGGGCGTTCCGCCCGCCCGGGTAAACCCGGCAGAATGGTCGCGGGGCCCCGTCCATCCGCCGGCTAGCCCGCTCATCAAAGTTTGGTGTAACTTTTCCCCGGCAAACAGTGTTGTGGAGCCATGCCACAACCGCGCCTGCCCGCGATCGGGCCCGCCTATCCAGCCGGCGGGGCCGCTCGGCGCATCCTGGCCGCATCTCGACACATGTTTGTTTCCATTTTCAAGGACCGCTGTTTCGTCCGCTCTTGCTCGTTGTTAGTTGTTGTTGGCGTGGGGGGACCGGTTTCGGCCCCCCCACGCTGTTTTCCTGGGTGGGGCCGCGGATTGGCTTGAACGATTGACCTGCAACTGATTACCGCCGTGAATGCAGCACCCATGACCGCCGCCCTTTCCCCTGGAAATGCCACCGCCTCTGCGTCCGTCGCCAAGCCGCGCAGGAAGTCGAAGCTGAAATGGTGGGTGATTGGCGGAACCGTGCTTGTCGCCGCGCTGGTCGCCCTCGCGGTCGTCAAGAAGCGCGGCGCGAATGTCGGGATCGCGGTCACCACCGAGAAGGCGGTCACCAAGACGATCGTCCAGACCGTGACCGCGACGGGGAAGGTCCAGCCGGAGGTCGAGGTGAAGATCAACCCGGAGGTCTACGGCGAGATCATCGCGCTTCCGTACCGCGAGGGCGCGTCGGTCAAGAAGGGCGACATGATCGTCAAGATCAAGCCCGACTACTACCAGGCCGCGGTCGACCAGCAGACGGCGGCGGTCGCCGCAGCGCGCTCCGCCGCCGTCAACAGCATGGTGCAGCTCGAGAAGGCCGGGGCCGACCTGAAGAAGTACCAGGACCTCTACGACCGGAAGCTCGTCTCCGATTTCGACTACGTCACGTACAAGACCGCCTACGACGGGGCGAAGGCCAACCGCGAGTCGGCGCTCGCCCTGGTCGACGAGTCCGAGGGGCTGCTGAAACAGGCAAGGGACTCGCTTTCCAAGACGTCGATATACGCGCCGATGGACGGGACCGTGAGCTCTCGCTCCTCGGAGGTCGGCGAGCGGGTCCAGGCCTCGACGGAGTTCGCGGGCACCGAGATCATGCGCGTGGCCGACCTGAGCAAGATGGAGGTTCGGGTGAAGGTGAACGAGAACGACATCGTGAACGTCAAGGTCGGCGACCCCGTGACGATAAGCATCGACGCCTATCCCGACCGCAAGTTCAAGGGCGCCGTCCGCGAGATCGCGGCGTCGGCCGAGAACAACGGCGCCTCGGGCAGCGGCACGGGGGCGCAGTCGTCGGGGACCGTCTCCGACGAGGTCACGAACTTCATCGTCAAGATCCGCGTAGCCGACAAGGACGTCGCGCTGCGGCCGGGCATGAGCGCCACGGCCGACATCGAGACGCAGACGGTCCAGAGCGCCGTCGCCGTCCCGATCCAGAGCGTCACCGTGAGGGCGGCAGGAGGCATGACCGCCGACGAGCTCGAGCAGAAGAAGGCGAAGGAAGTGCGCGAGCGCTCCGGCAACGACATCGACGTGGCGGTGGACAAGATCGACGCGCAGCGCGACCGCGAGAAGCTCCAGCGCGTTGTCTTCGTGCGCGACGGCGACAAGGTTAAGCTTCACAAGGTCGAAACGGGGATCGCGGACAACACGATGATCGAGGTGAAGTCGGGCCTGAAGTCCGGCGACGAGGTCGTATCGGGGACCTACGCCGCGATAAGCCGCCTGCTGAAGGACGGCTCAAAGATCCGGATTGAGAAGCCGAAGCCGGAAGTCGCGGAAGCGAAATAGTCCCCGGAACAGATGAGCCCCCCGGCACCCGTTGAATCGCGCCCGGTGCGCCCGGTCGGCCCCGTGGTGATCGCCATCGAGGGCGTGACGAAGCTTTACCAGATGGGCGAGGAGACGATCCACGCCCTGCGCGGCGTCTCGCTCGAGATCCGCCGAAACGAGTACCTTGCGATCATGGGGCCGTCGGGGTCGGGCAAGTCGACGCTGATGAACATGCTCGGCTGCCTCGACACGCCGACATCCGGGCGATACGAGTTCAACGGCCTGGATGTCGCCGGGATGGTCGACGACGAGCTTGCCGAGATCCGCAACAAGGAGATCGGGTTCGTCTTCCAGACTTTCAACCTGCTCCCCCGCTCGGACGCCCTGAGGAATGTCGAGCTGCCGCTCATCTACGGCGGCGTCCCGGCCCACGAGCGCCACGAGAGGGCGCGCCAGGCCCTGGTCGACGTGGGCCTCGGCAACCGGATCCACCACAGGCCGAACGAGCTCTCGGGCGGGCAGCGCCAGCGGGTGGCGGTCGCCCGGGCCCTCGTCAACAGGCCCTCGATCATCCTGGCGGACGAGCCGACCGGGAACCTCGACTCCAAGACCGGGGTGGAGATCCTGGCCCTTTTCGACGATCTCTACGAGAAGGGCAACACGCTCATCGTCGTGACGCACGAGGAGTCCGTCGCCCGGCACGCGCGGCGGATCATACGCCTGCACGACGGGCTCGTCGAGAGCGACGGGCCGGCATTCTGAGGGGAGGAGACATGAACCGGATCATCTACGAGTTCACCGAATCGGTCCGGATCGCGATGGCGCAGATACGGGCGAACAAGATGCGCTCGGCGCTGACGGCGCTTGGCGTGATCATCGGCATCGTGGCCGTCACGCTCATGGGCACGGCGATCGAGGGCATCAACACGGGCTTTGACAGGAGCCTGGCCATGCTCGGCGAGGATGTGCTGTACGTGAACAAGTGGCCCTGGACCGGGGCCGAGGACTGGTGGAACTACGCCGACCGCCCTCCCCTGCACCCCGAGGACGCGGTCAAGCTGAACCGGATCATCGCGGCCTCGCCGGACTCGCAGCTCGACTTCGCCGTCTTCGGCGACGTGAGGTCCGCCTCGATCAAGTCCAACGGCAACAGCATCAACGGGGTCTTCACGCGCGGGACGAGCGCGGCCTACGGCCGGATCCTGGCCGCCGATTTCTCCGAGGGGCGCCTGTTCAGCGAGACGGAGGACGAATCCTCGAGGCAGGTCGTGGTCCTCGGCTACGACGTGGCACAGGCGCTGTTCCCCGGGCGCTCAAGCCTCGGGTCGACGGTGATTATACACGGCCAGCCGTTCGAGGTCGTGGGCGTGCTCGGACGGCAGGGGTCCTTCCTCGGCCTCTTCAGCTTCGACAACCAGATGGTCATGCCCCTCGGGGCCTATAGGAAGTTCTTCGGAATCCGCGACGAGAACACCGAGATCCAGGTCAAGGTGAAGGACAAGACCCGCCTGGACGAGGCGCGCGAGGAATTGACGGGCTACATGCGCCGGGTGCGCGGGGAGTACCCGGGCCAGCGCGACAATTTCTCCGTCAACGGCGGGGCGCTGTTCAAGGAGAAGCTCGACCCGATCAAGAAGGGAATAGCTGCGGCCGGGCTCTTCGTGACGGGCCTGTCGCTGTTCGTCGGGGCGATAGGGATCATGAACATCACGTTTGTGAGCGTGCGGGAGCGCACGAGGGAGATCGGCACGCGCAAGGCGCTCGGGGCGCGCCGCTTCACGGTGCTGCTCCAGTTCCTGATCGAGGCCGTGTCGATCTGCGTCCTCGGCGGGGTGGCCGGGCTCGGGATCACGTACCTCATGGTCGCGGGAGTGAAGGCGGCAATGCCCTCGTTCCCGGTCGAGTTCTCGCTCGTGCTGGTCGTCATCTCGATGGCCGTGTCGGTGGCCACGGGCATTCTGTCGGGCTTCGTCCCGGCCTGGGGCGCCTCGCGCCTGGATCCCGTGGTCGCCCTCAGGTATGAATGAGATTCTGAGGATGGCCTTCGGGGCTCTCGGGGTGAACAAGCTCCGGTCCTTTCTGACGATGTCGGGCATCACGATCGGCGTGTTCTCGGTCATCGGGGTGATGACGGCCGTCTCCGCATTGCGCGGCTCGATCGAGATGGGTCTCAGCTTCCTCGGCTCGAACATGTTCCAGTTCTCGAGGTTCCCGGCGTTCGGGGTGAACGGGAACGACGAACACAAGTACCTTGCGCGCCGCCGCGTCACCCTCGACGAGGCCCAGCGTTACATCGAGTTCATGAGGGGGACCGCAGACGTGGTCTGCCTCAAGGCGTTCGCGAACGGCAACCCCCTCGTTCAGGCCAGCTACGCCGGGCACAAGACCACCAAGGGGGTGACATTCGGCGGCACGAACCAGTACTTCCTCAAGGCAAACCAGTTCGACATCGGGACGGGCCGCAACTTCACGCCCGACGACGTGGACCTTGTGCGGCCCTTCGCGATCATCGGCCAGGACATCGTCACCAAGCTCTTCCCCTCCGAGAACCCTCTCGGCAAGCTCATCAAGGCAAACGAGCACACCTACACGGTTATCGGCACGTTCGCGACAAAGGGAACGATGTTTGGCGGAAGCGAGGACAACATCATCATGATCCCGATCACCCGGTTCCTCATGGACCTTGGTGCCGAGAAATACTCGGTGAACATCGCGACCGAGTCGCCGTCGCAGCTGATGTACAACGCGACAATGGAGAAGGGCATCACCGCGATGCGGGTCGTCCGCGGGCTCCGCCCCGAGCAGGACGACGACTTTGAGATCTATTCCAACGACACCCTTGTCGCCGCGTTTGCAAAGGTCGCCGACGTTATAAGCTCAGGGGCGCTCGTCATCAGCGCGATCGCGCTCCTCGCGGCGGGAGTGGGGATCATGAACATCATGCTCGTGAGCGTCACCGAGCGCACCAAGGAGATCGGCGTGCGCAAGGCTGTCGGCGCGCGAAAGATGCTCATCCTCACCCAGTTCCTCGTCGAGTCCGTCGTCCTTTCCGTGACGGGAGGCCTCGCGGGAATCCTTCTGGGCACGATAGCAGGCGACATCCTGGCTTCGCTGCTCTCGGCGGCGATCGTCTTCCCCTGGGGATGGGCTGCCGCGGGGGTGATCGTGTGCTCGTTGATCGGCGTGGCGTTCGGCATGTACCCGGCATGGAAGGCCGCGTCGCTCGACCCGATCGAGGCCCTGCGCTACGAGTAGCGGTCCGCGGGATGCGCGGGCGGGGGTATCAGCCGCGCCGGATCTCGGAGCCGGTGAAGCGTATCTGGATCCGGTAGACCTTCTTCGTCCGGTTGGCCACGAGCCCGGACGCGAGGTCGATCCGCTCGGGAATCTCGATCCTGTGAAGGTCGACCGTGGCGTGGTAGCCCCGCTCCGAGAAGATGTCGATCAGCATGGCCATCGCGCGCGGATCGTCCAGCAGGGCGTCCTCGGTGTTCACGAGCGCCGTCCCCGATATCGCGTGCCGCAGGACGATGGGCATCATCTTTCGCTCGATGAAGCCGGCCACGCTGTTGAAGAGCTCCGGGTGCCCCAGCTCGTAGGAGTCCAGCCGGCGCACGAGTTCCTGCCGGGCGTGCACGACGATCTCGCTGGCGACCGGAATGCCCCTTAGCCGGTCCACGGTGCGCGGGTCCAGCTCCAGGGTGCTCTGGTAGTCGAGCTCGCGCAGGATGTTCTCCTCGACCTCGGAGATCGGGCCCTGGGCATTCACGAAGTGATAGTGGAAGATCTCCTTCAGCTCCTGGAGGGCGTCCCATGTCTGCTCCTTGAACACGCGGTACCTGCGCTCGGCCAGCGCCTTGTCGAAATCCGTCGCGCGCTCCTCAAGCGGCTCTCCGATGCCGGTCCGGCGAACCTCGTCGTTGTGCGCGCGCACCTCAAACCCCCGCTTGAGCTGGCGGGCGACGCTCGTGGACTCGTCCACGAAGAGCACCATGACATGGACCGTCGGCTGGCGGAAGTGTATGCCGAGCGGCGTGTTGTAGAACTCCCGCCGCAGCTCGTGCATCTTGTCGACGAGCAGCTTCAGGCATTCGACCTGGACCTTGGTGCGGGGGAATCCGTCTAGGATCACCCCGTCCCTGTATTCCGGCTGGAGCAGCCGGCGGAAAAGCAGGTGGATCACCTCGCGGTCGCCGACCATGCTGCCCGCCTCCTTAAGGCGGCGTGCCTCCTGCGAGTCCAGAAGGGCGCTTATCACGATGGGGCCGCAGGTTAGGCCGCGGGCCTTGCCTATGAAGCGGGTGTTGGTCCCCTTCCCCGCGCCCGGCGCGCCGCCGAGCAGGATGATCTCCTTCGGGAAGCGCAGGCGCTCCCGCCCGTACTCCGCCTCGAGGCCCTGCCAGACCGACCCGAAGATGATCTGGGCGTCCTTGATCTCGAGGTCCGTGCTGCGCCCCGCCGGCGGCGCCGGGGCCGCGGCATCCGCAATGGGCTCTGCTGGTTCCTGGGGCATGGGATCTGCGGGACGCTCGTAGCGGCCCCTGCCGAGGGCAAGCCTTCAGTGGGAACCCGCGCTTCGGGATGCGGTCGAATCATCGTGCAATCCCGGCGGGCGAAAGCTCGCGGGAGCACCTAGTTGAAGCTGGACCTGGCGGGGTCGCGCAAGCGACCCCGCCTTGGCTTCAATGGGTCCGGCAATGGCGCGCCCGCTTGGAGACCGCGCTGCGGAGCAACATCCGCCACCCTTGGCGTGCGCTGAGTGCCAAGGCGGGCGCGACGAGCCGCGGCCGGCGCCTTGCGCCGGATCTCCAAAGCGAGTGGACCACAGACCGGGTACTCCCATGGTGACCCGGGCGTCTCTTTGTCATTGGCCCGCCGCTGCCGCCTGAGCAGACTCGCCGGCATCAAGCCATGCGCGTCCTCATCGTAGACGACGAACCCTCGATCCGCAGAACGACAAGGGTCGCGGTTGAGTCCTCGGGCCATTCGGCGTCCGAGGCGCCGAATGCCGCCAAGGCGTTGAAGGCGGCGGAGGAGGAGGGCTTTGACGCCGTCTTCCTGGACCTCAAGCTGGGTGCCGACGACGGCTTGGACGTCCTCGGCCGCCTGATGAAGGTGAGGCCGGCGCCTGCCGTGATCCTCTTCACGGCCTACGCGAACATCGCGACGGCGGTTGAGGCCATGCGGCGGGGAGCGTTCGACTTCATCCCGAAGCCGTTCACGCCGGACCAGATCCGCACGGTCCTGGCGAAGGTCGCGAAGGCCCATTTGCTGGAGCTCAGGGTCCAGGCGCTCGAGAGCGACCTGGAGTCGGGCGCGCCGCCCGTCGATCTGGAATCCGCCGAGCCCGCGATGCAGCGGGCGCTTCAGATCGCGTTCAAGGCGGCCGAAACCCCCGCCAACATACTCATCCTGGGCGCAAGCGGCACAGGCAAGAGCGTGCTTGCCCGCGAGCTCCACAAGCGCAGCGCCCGCCGGGACGCGGCCTTCGTGACCGTCCACTGCCCGAGCCTCTCGCGCGAGCTCCTCGAGAGCGAGCTATTCGGCCACGCGAGGGGCTCGTTCACCGGGGCGGTGGCCGAGACGGCGGGAAGGGTGGCCGCTGCCGACGGGGGCACGCTCTTCCTGGACGAGATCGGCGAGCTGCCCCTCGAGATCCAGCCGAAGCTCCTCAGGCTCCTGCAGGAGCGCGAATACGAGCGCGTGGGGGAGGCCCTCCCGAGAAGGGCGGACGTCCGCGTGATCGCGGCCTCGAACCGTGACCTCGTTGCCGAGGTCAAGGCCGGCCGCTTCCGCGAGGATCTCTTTTACCGGTTGAACGTGATCGCGGTCAGCCTTCCCGGGCTGCGCGAGCGCCCGGCCGACCTCAAGCACCTTGCCGACGGGGCCCGCCGCTATTTCGCCACCCGCGCGGGCAATGGCCAGGTTGCCTTCTCCAAGGCGGTGTCCGACGCCTTCGCCTCGTATTCCTGGCCCGGCAACCTGCGCGAGCTGCGCAACGTCATCGAGAGGGCGGTCATTCTCGCGCCCGCGGACACGATCGAGCTCGCGGACCTGCCCGAGGGATTCTCGGCCGCCGCGCAGCCCGCGGTGGCCGTCGGCGCGCGCGTCACCCTCGACGAGCTGGAGACCGAGCACATCCGCCGGATCCTCGCCTCCTGCCGCAGCCTCGAGGAGGCGGCGCGCACTCTCGGGATCGATCCCGCGACCCTGTACCGGAAGCGGGCCAAGCTGGGCCTGCTTTGACGGGCGCCTTGGGCATGCTGCGCACGCGCCTCTTCCTCGGGCTTCTGCCGCTGCTCCTAATCCTGGTCGCGACGGGGGTCTACGCGATCCGCGTCTGCCGCGAGCTTGCCGGCCCGCTCCAGCAGGAGCTGGTCGCCAATTACCGCGCCGCCCTCGGGTGCCGGGAGATGCGCACCTCGGCGACGCTCATGTCGAACGCCCTCGCTTCGACGGCGGATCCCATCGGGGCCCGGCGCACCCTCGACGCCCGCCGGGCGGACTTCACGCGCGAGCTTATGGCCCAGTCGGCAAGCTCGGCCGGCAAGCCGAGGGAGCGCCTTGTCGAGGGGCTCGACGCGGCGTTCCAGGACTTCTCCTCGAGGTGCGACAGGATGATCGCGGCGGGCGGCTCCGCCTCGCTCGACGAGATCCGGGCGGACGAAGGCGCCCTCTACAGGGTGCTCGGCGCCATAGACAAGCTGACCGCCAACGACTACGCGGCCTCGCGCACGACCGAGGCGCGGGCGGAGCAGCTGGCGAACGCGGCGGTCCGGGTCCTGTGGGCCGCCATCGGGGCCGCCGCCGCCCTTTCGGCGGCCCTGGCATGGATGGTGGCCGCATCGCTCCTGAGGCCGATCAAGGCGCTGACCGCCTCGGCGACCGCGCTCGGCGAGGGGGACCTCGACACGCGGGTCCCGGAGTTCTCGCGGGATGAGCTGGGCAGCCTCGCGCGGTCGTTCAACACCATGGCCGCGCGGCTCCGCGCTTACCGGGACGCCACCCTCGCGCGGGTCCTGAGGACCCAGCGCACCATGGAGGCTACGCTCACCTCGACGCCCGACCCCCTGTTCGTGGTCTCCAAGGACGGCAGCGTCGAGGTGCGCAATCCAGCGGCCGAGGAGCTGTCGAAGCTGCCGGAATTCTCGGGCGGGTTCCCGGCTGCCCTCGCCGAGCCGCTGGCCGCGGTGCTCGGGACCGACGAACACTACCTGCCCACGGACTACTCGCGCCTGGTGACGTTCCGCGTGGGAGGCGAGGACCGCCACTACCTGCCGCGCATCCTCGCGATCGGCGACAAGCTGACGGAGTTCAAGGGGGCCGCGGTGGTCCTGCAGGACGTGACGAAGTTCCGGCTCCTTGACGATGCGAAGACCAACCTGGTGGGCACGGTCAGCCACGAGCTCAAGACGCCGCTCACGGGCCTGCGCATGGCGGTGTACCTGCTGCTCGAGAAGACCCTGGGGCCGCTGACGCCCGCCCAGCGCGAGATGCTGGAATCGGCGCGGGACGATGCCAACCGACTGCTGCGGATACTGGACTCGCTGCTCGACCTCACGCGCCTCGAGGCGGGCGCGTCCGCGCTCGAGCGCCGGCGGATCCCGGTGGACGAGCTCATCGTCGGGGTAGCCGACGAGGCCCGTTCGTTCATCGCAGCGGCGAGCCAGAGCCTTGTCGTGAGCGCGGCGCCCGGCCTCGGGGAGGTCGACGTCGACGCAGACCGGCTCAGGCACGTCTTCGTCAACCTGCTCTCGAACGCCTCGAAGTACTCGCCAGCGGGGGCGACCGTCACGCTTGGCGCGGCCCTGGACCCCTTGGGATTCGTGCGCTTCTTCGTCCGCGACGAGGGCGAGGGGATACCACAGGAGGCGATCCCTCGCATCTTCGATCGATTCTACCGGGTGCCCGGCCAGTCCAAGCCGGGCGCAGGGATCGGCCTCGCCATCGCCCGCGAGATCGTGGTCGCCCACGGGGGATCGATCGCCTGTTCGAGCGCGCCGGGAGAGGGAACGGAGTTTTGTTTCCTGCTGCCCGCGGCCTAGCAGCTCCCGCCCGCCGGCCGGCGCGCTACCGGTGCCGGCCGTGCCTCATTATGTCATAGATGACATAGAGCCCGAATACCGCCGATATGAGGTATCCCGTGGTGCCGAGCGCCGAAAGCCCGAGGAACCTTGGCCCCGTTCCGGATCTGGAAATGAGGGACGAGCCGATGATGAGTGAGCCTAAGATCACCCCGAGCGCTATCCGGTTCGCCGCCATCCGGACCGATCTCTCAAGCGACTCAAGCCCGCGGTGCTGGAGGTTGATGGTGAGGTTGTCATGCTCGAATCGCCGCGCGAGCTGGCGCAGCGCCATGGGCACGTCCCTCAGGCCTGGAATGCTCGCCTTCAGAAACTCGCCAACCGATCCCAGTATGGCCCGCGGGCCCCAGCGCTCGCGCTGCAGCTGCTCCAGCACCGGCTTGGCGTACACGCGCATGTCAAAATCCGGGCTGAGCTTGTAGCCGACCTCCTCAATCGAGAACACGGCCTTGGCCATCAGCGAATACTCGCGGGAAAGGGGGATGCCGTTGGTCCCGAAGACGTAGATCATCCGCAGCATTGCGCGCCCGAGATGGAGGCGGCCGGACGCGAAATTGAACTCCTCTCGCAGGGCAAGCATCACCTCCTGCTCCATCGCCCGCAGGTCCGGCCGCGCGTCCGACGACGCGAGCTCCGCGGCGATCCGGACGAGACGCTCGGCATCCTGCTCGACCGCGGCAATCCAGAAGTCCGCCAGCGCATGGCGAAGGCGCGGCGTGAGGTGGCCGACCATGCCCCAGTCGATGAACGCGAGACGGTCGTCGTGGGTCACGATGACGTTGCCCGCGTGCGGGTCGGCGTGGAAGAAGCCGTCGACCAGGACCTGGTGGATGAGCGACGTCGCCCCGTTCGCCGCGAGCTCCTCCATCCGTTCCTTCGGGCGCCTGCAGGCCCCGACCGAGGTGCCAACGACCCTTTCCATGACGAGCACGCGCTCCGAACTAAGCTCCTTGATCACCTCCGGCGCGAACACCTTGTCCGGGTAGGGGTTGACCGCGTTGAAATACGCCTGGTTGCCGGCCTCGAGGCGGAAATCGAGCTCCCGGAGCACGCCCTTGCGAACCTCGCGGACGATCGAGGGAAGGTCGTAGGGCCGGAACCTCTCGATCCGTCGGTCCAGCTGCCCGGCGAACCAGGCCGCAAGGCCGAGGTCGATCTCGATCGTCTTCCCGATCCCCGGCTTCTGGACCTTGACAGCCACCGCCCGCCCGCCGGCGTGCAGCCTTGCGAAATATACCTGGGCAAGCGACGCCGACGCCGCCGGGGTCTCGTCGAAGTCGGCAAGGAGCTTTCCGTGCGGCTGGCCGAGCGATTCGTCGAGCACGGGCCTCATTTCGGAGAAGGGAAGCGCGTGAACGTTTTCCTGGAGCTTCCTGAGTTCGAGAATCAGCGCCTGGGGGATCAGGTCGGGGCGCATGCTCATCATCTGGCCGAACTTCACGAATGCCGGTCCGAGCTCCTCGGCGGTCATCCGGATCCGCTCCTCCTTCGTTCGCGATTCCGCAGGATGCGGAAGGATCTTCCGCCACGGTCCCGTGGGTGCGCCGGCCTGCTGGAGCAGGTCGGCAAACCCGTTGCGGGCGAGGATTGAGAAGATCTCCCTGGCCCTATCCGCGTGGGCCAGGAAATCGAACGATCTCACGACTTTGCGCCGTGCTTCTTCTGCCCCGACGACTTGCCCTCCAGTGCCGCGACACGGGCCTCCAGGGCCTCGATCCTCGCCAGATGCTTGTCCCCGGAGAACGCCAGCAGCTCGCGGATCGTGTCGCCCAGCTTCGCGCTGGCGCTCTCGAACTCGCGCCTCCCCTCCTGAGCTATCTTCTCAGCCATCGCCTGGGCGTCGGCAGCGCTCACCTTTCCCTGCTTGACGAATTCCTCCAGGCCGGCCTGGACCTTCTCCTTCGTCACGACTGCGGCGCCCACTCCCGCGAGTATTGTCTTTTTGATTGAATCGATCATGGGGCCTGAAGCTAAACGCTCGGCGCCCATCGCGCAAACCCCATCAGAGCGCGGCCGGCTCCGCCGATTCCTCGCGCACGAGCGACAGGAACTGTTCGGCACCCCGGGTTTGGTAGCGCTGCATGTGGCGCAGGACGACGATCTCGCGAAACGGCTCGGCGTCGGCCAGCGTGACATAGACGAGCGACTGTGCGTCCTCCGGCGACCGGGCTACGCGCGGGAGGATCGAGATCCCGGCGCCGATACCGACGAGGGACTTGACGGTGGCAATCTGGGCGCAGCGCGATCCCAGCCGGGGCTCGAAGTTGTGTTCGCCGCAGAAACGCCTCACTTGCGTGGCAAGCGAGCTCGAGGAGCCCAGGAGGATGAACGTCTCGTCAGCAAGGTCCGCCGCGATGACACGCCCCTTTGACGCCAGGGGATGTTCCTTGGCGACGACAAGCATAAGCGGTTCTTTCCAAAGATCTTCCACTTTTATGTTCGGGTCGGAAACGGGCCGGGTGACGATGGCGAGATCCAGCTCGCCCTCGAGCATTTCGCCCACAAGCGTCGTCTTAAAATCCTCTCGTATATTGACTTGAAGATTCGGAAAGCGTTTTCGGCACAACGCGATGAGCTTGGGGAAAAGGAACGGCGCCAGGGTGGGTGTGGCCCCGACGGTGATCTTCCGTTCCATGGAAGGGTGGTCCTCGAGCTGCTTGGCGACTCCTTCGACCTCAAATATGATGCGCCGGGCACTCTCAAGGAAGACGGAGCCAGCTTCCGTCAGGACGGCCTTGCGGCCCATCCGATGGAAAAGCTTGTGTCCAAGCTCGCGCTCAAGCTTCATTATCTGCTGGCTTAGAGAAGGTTGGGCGACATTAGATCGGGCGGCAGCCCGCGTAAAGTTCCCGGTGTCCGCGATCGCGACGACGTATCGGAGTTGGCTCAGTTCCATAGTTTAAAACTATGGTGTTTATAGGTAACTGCAACTACCATAATCGAATTTGTCGTGTACCATTGTCGCCCCTGACTCACAGGAGCCGGGGATCAACAAAGAATACATAACATGAAAACAAACATCATCCGAGCGGCCACCCCGGCGATCATCGCCATAGCCGCCACCTTGCTTTCTTTCCGTTCCTTCACCGCGGACAGCGTCATCGCAGGCTACTTCTGCGTTGTCGGGCTGGGCGCCATCATGGCGCTCGACTACCGCGTCAGCTGGAACCGGTCGCAAAGCCGGTAAACGGCCGAGCAAAAACCCGTCCAAGGGGCCCGGAGCAATCCGGGCCCCTTTTTTTGCCCGGATCAGACAAAATCGACAACCTGCGGCGCCTATTGATAGCAAGTGCCCATCCAATCAGGCCCCGATGGAGGAAATCTCCGAGAATGAGTCCTGGAACAACTGGTTTCGCCGCCACGGCCCGAAGCTGCTCTTTTGCGCGAGGCAGTGGACTGCGTCGATGGCCGACGCTGAGGACGTCGTTCAAGACGCCTTCGTCCGCTTCTGGAGGCGCCAGCGCGGGCTTTCCGGCGAGCCCCTGGCGCTTCTGCTTACCTCGGTTCGCCGGGCGGGCCTCGACGTCTGGCGCCGCCGGGTCCGGCGCGTGGCCCGCGAGGCTGGCGCCCTGGGCGACGACCCCGCCCCCCTCTTCGAGCCCCTTCCGGAGGGCGACGACCGGCGGATGGCGATCGAGGCCGCCCTGCGGCGGCTGCCGCCCGAGCAGCGCGAGGTGCTCGCGCTCAAGGTTTGGGGCGGCCTCACCTTTGCCGAGATCGCCGGGCAGCTTGGCATCCCCCCGAACACGGCGGCCTCCCGCTACCGCTACGCGCTGGCGGCCCTGCGCCGCGAATTGACCGTCGCCGACTGCCATGGATGAGGATTTTCACGAGCTTGAGGCCGAGCTGGGCCGCCTGCGGCCGGCCAACCCAACGCGCGAGCTGCTCCAGCGGATAGAGCGCGGGCTCGAGCCCCGCGGCCGGGGCTGGCTCTGGGCCGCGATCCCGGCGGCGTGCGCGATCTTACTCATCGCGGCCTTCGGAATCCGGAGGGCGGCGCGGCCGGCCGCGGGGGCGCGTGAGCCGCCGCCCTCGCCGGCCTTGAGGCCGGTGGCCGTCCGGGACGTCCTTGTGGGTTCGCGCGATGAGGGCTACGTCCTACTGGCCGACGGCTGGCCGGCGCGCCGCGTGCGCGAGGCCCACCTGGACACGATTGTCTGGAAGGACCCCCGCTCGGCCTCCTCGCTCCAATGGAGCCTGCCCCGCGAGGAGATCCGGATCGTTCCGGTGGCTTTCGAGTGAAACATCGCCCTTACCTCCGACACACATGAGAACCCCGCTCCGCGCCCTCGTCCCTCTCCTCGTCCTCGCCGCGGCCTCGCGCGGCCAGGATCCGGCCACGCGCATCGTCCTCACCGCACACGACGGCCCGCCCGACGAGGTCCGCAGCATCGACCGGCGCGGCGGCAACCGGCCCCCCGCCATGATGGAGATGGAGAGCGCCGCCTTTCTTGGCGTCGAGACGACGCCCGTCTCCGAGACGCTCACGGACCAGCTCAACCTGCCGCGGGGCATCGGCCTTGTGGTGCTGCACATCGCCCCAGACAGCCCGGCGGCGGCGGCGCTCAAGCCACACGACATCCTGACCAAGCTGGACGACCAGCTGCTGGTCGACTCCCGGCAGTTCGCCGTCCTAGTCCGCAACCACAAGGAGGGCGACGAGGTCACGCTCACCTATCTGCGCGGCGGCAAGGAGGCCGCGGTCAAGGCCAAGCTCGTCCTGCACCTGGTGCCGAAGCTGCCGCAGGAATCGGCCGATGCGCCGGGTTGGATCCACGAGCTCGGGCCGGAACGGGTCCAGGGCATGCTCTCGATGATGAACCCGGGCCCGATCCGGGATGGACGCGGCGAAGGCGACGCCGGGCCCGAGATCCGGATCTTCAAGATAAACACGGGCGACAGCCACGTGAGCTACACCGACCACCTCGGCGCGCTCGAGCTCACGGTCGTTGACGGCAAGCAGACCCTGGTCGCCAAGAACGTGAAGGGAGAGCAGCTCTTTTCGGGCCCCGTGGACACACCCGAGCAGAGAAAGGCCCTGCCGCCCGAGGTGAGGGATCGGTTCGAGCGCCTCGAGAGCCAGATGAAGGTCAACACGAGCTACAAGATCGACCGGGACCTGAAGAGCTCCGACTCGAGGGCCGACCCGAGCCCGCCGCTGACAAGCATGCAGCGGGCCGTGCGGCCGGAGCCGGCCGCGGCGCCGTCCGTCCTCTGAGAGGCGGCCCCGGCCTCAGACCTTGGGCGGACCCTCGGGCGCCGCGCGCTTGAGGAACGCGGCGACGATGAGCGAAATGATGAAGCCGAAGATGAATCCGGCGATCAGCGTCGAGACGCCCTGCACGCCGGGACCCATGAAGAACCGCGTGAACTTCTCCGCCTGGTCAAGCTGAGCTCCGCTGATCCCCTTGGCCTGGAGCCTGTCCATCTGGTCCTGGAGCAGGATATCGGTAAAGCCCGGGTTGATGAACCCGTAGTAGGCGTAGGCGAAGACGGCGCTCAGGGAGGAGGCGACGAGCGAGAGCAGCGCGCCGGCGCCCAGGGCCCGGCCGTATCCGAATTCCTCCGACTCCGGAACCTCCGCCCGGCGCGCCTTGACCCCGAGCGCCGTGACGGTGACCGCGATGGCGACGCCGCCGAGGCCGCCGATCCATTTCGCTGCGGTCAGCTTTGCCGGATCGGAGTGGAATCCCAGGAAATACAGGGCGAGGGTTAGCAGGGCGCCGGCGAGCGCCAGGACGAAGCCGTAGAGGGAGCAGGTTTTCATGGGGCTGGAGGATTCTTGGGCAAAGGGATGGGTCGTCTCAGGCGTCGATCCCGTGATCAGCCGGGGGGGCGCCCGGCGGGGTGGACCGGCCGTCCGCGGGCGCGATGGGCGGCGCGGCGGGCGGGGGCGGCTCCGGGGGCGCCGGAGGCGCGACGGGGCCCTGGGGCGCCTTCAGGAACGGCTGGGCCGGCTTTTCGGGGGCCTCCTCGATCGCGCGCTTGAACTCCTGCTCAACGTCGCCAGCCGCCTTCTTGAACTCTCGGATCGCCTTTCCCAGGCCGCGGGCGAATTCGGGCATCTTGTCCCCGCCGAAGAAGATCAGGACCACAACGAGTATCAGCAGGACCTCAGGTCCCCCGAGCCCCTCGAAAAATGCGAGCGGTGTGGTCATGAGGTCTGGAGCACCCTAAGCTATCAACAAGGGCGGGGTCCCGCAACCCTATCTCACCGCGACGCTCACGTTGAACGATTCGCTCCCGCCTGGGGGGACGAGATGAAGCCCGGTCTTGTGCTCCTGGGCGTTCGCGGGCCCCATCCAGGGCTCGACGCAGTAGAACGGCGAGTTATCGGCCTCCACCCAGGTCACGAACGTCGCGTCCTGCGGCGGGATCGGATCGGCCCCGAGGCGGATCGCCACGTCCCCGGGCTGGCCCTCCTCGCCGAACACGACCTCGGGGCCCCTGAGCGCCGTGTGGAAGGTGTCGACCAGGCCCGGGTTGCCCATCCGCTCGAAGGGCGCAAGCTGCGGCCCGGGGACAAGGTGCCCGGCCGCGTCCAGGCGAAGGCGCAGGTCCGAGGGAATCCGGATCAGGTAGTCGCCCCGCGCCGAGCCCTCGCTCCATGGCACCTTGAAGTAGAAATGGTGGCCCGCGCTCCAGGGCAGCGGCTCCTCGCCAAGGTTCTCAAGCGTGAGTTTGCAGGAGAGCCCGAACTCGGAGAAGCGGTAGGCGACGCGGAACTCGTACTGGAAGGGATAGCACGCGCTGGCCTCCACGCCCGGGACGAAGACCGTCTCGAAGCCGCCCGGGTCGAGGAGCGTCGCCCCGAAATCGCCCTGGCGCGCGAGGCCGTGCGCGGGCATGGGGCGCCGTACACCCTGCGCGTCGCGCCAGAATCCGACGTCGCCGCGGTCGAAGCAGCGGCCGCAGAAGGGAAAGAGTATCGGGTTTCCGCCGCGGGCCTTGTGGAACTCTGCAAGCGAGTAGATCTCGGGCCAGTGCACGACGTCGCGCACGGATCCGTCGGGCATCTCGATGTTCCAGTTCATGAGCCGCGCGCCCTTCTCGGGCAACGCCAGGAAGGTCGATCCGCCCACGCGCCAGCGGATCAGCGTCTGGCCGAAATACGGGATCTTCTCCATGCTCGTGATGGGAGCAGCGCGGCCGGGCGCAGCGGTCCGCCCGCGGGGTCCGTCACCTGCTTGAAAAGTCGAACTGGATCCGCTCGTGCCCCGAGTGCCCCGTCGGGTAGCGGTGGCCCTTGTATTCGAGCTCGACGCCGCCGAGGTTGTCCGCGGTCAGGTAGAGCGGCACGTTGGGGTACTCCCGGCGCTCGCCCGCCTGGAGCGGGCCCTGGAAGAGCTCCACGCCGTCCGACTTGCGGACCACCTTTATTCGAACGGGGTCGACGGCGACGATGGCGACGGACGCCGCCGGTGCCGAGGACGTCGCCTCGGCGGCCTCGCTGACGGCCGAGACCGGGCTGCGGGTGGCCGGCGCCGGCCCGGGAACCGGCCCGAAGAGCGTCTTGACGATCCATATCGCGACAGCCAGGCCGAGCAGCGCCACGAGGAGGATGCCGCCCTTGAACACGAGAGCCGGGTCGATCGCTGGCCCCTTGGGAAGGTTCTCGCCGGGGCGCTGGAACCTGGTCTGGGGCCTCTGGGCCGGTTCCGAGACCGACGACTCCGCCTGCGACTCGCCGCGCTCGTCGGCCGACGAGATGGCGAGGTCCATCCGGCCGTACACCTCGCGGCTCGGCTGGCGGACGCGGGGCTCACCGCCGCGCAGCGCGTTGTAATCGTTGATGAGCCGCTCGGACGGGATCCTCAGGTAGTTCGCGTAGCCGCGCAGGAATCCCCGCGTGTAGATGTCGGTGAGCCCGATCTCGAACTGGTTCCCCTCGAACTTCTGCAGGTACTCGCCGCGTATCTTCGTTGCCTCGGCCGCCTCGCGGATGGAGATGCCCCTCTTTTTCCGCGCTTCCTCAAGTCGTTCTCCGATGGACTGCATGATGGATCAGTTACAGGTTTTTGGGGGTAGGGAAAGAATGATCTGTCCTGCGCGCCCCGCCGTCACTGGCGGTCGAGGTCGCCGAGGATCTCCCGGGGGCTCGAGCCGTTCTCGGGCCCGACGATCCCCTTTTCCTCCATGATCTCCATGATCCGCGCCGCCCGGTTGTAGCCGATCCTAAGCCGGCGCTGCAGCATCGAGGTGCTCGCGCGCCTCGTTGACTTCAGCACCTCCAGCGCCTGGGAGTACAGCTCCTCGTCGCTTCCGAGGTCTCCCTCGTCGGCCCCTTCGCCCTCCTCGTCCTCGTTCGCCGTGCGGTCGATCTGCTGCTGCACGGACAGCGCGAGCTTTGGCGGGCCGTTGCGCTTAAGGAACTCGACGATCTCATGGATCTCGTCGTCCCCGACAAACGCTCCCTGGGCGCGCACCAGGCGCGACGTCCCCGGGGGCGAGAAGAGCATGTCGCCGCGCCCGATCAGCGTGTCGGCGCCCTTGGAGTCGAGGATGGTCCTCGAGTCCACGGACGAGGGGACCTGGAAGGCTATCCGCGACGGCAGGTTGGCCTTGATGACGCCCGTGATGACGTTCACCGATGGGCGCTGCGTCGCGATGATCAGGTGTATGCCGGCGGCGCGCGCAAGCTGGGCCAGCCGCGCGATCGAGGTCTCGATCTCCGCGGGCGCGAGTATCATCAGGTCCGCGAGCTCGTCGATGATCGCGACAATGTAGGGAATGTGATCGGGTATCTCCTGGCTGTCGGCGGCCAGCGGGTCGAGGCCCTCGAGCGGGGCCTGCGTCTCGGCCTCCGTCTTCTGGCCCTTCTTGCGGGTGTTGAACCCGACGATGTTCCTCACGTTCGCCTTCGCGAAGAACTGGTACCTCTGCTCCATCTCCCCCAGGAGCCACTTGAGCGCCGCCGGCACCTTCTTCGGCTCCGTGACGACCGAAATCAGCATGTGCGGAAGGCTGTTGAAGATCTTCAGCTCGACGACCTTGGGGTCCACCAGGATGAGCCGGACGTCCTTGGGGCTCTTCGAGTACAGGATGGAGGTGATGATTGAGTTGATGCAGACCGACTTGCCCGAGCCAGTCGCGCCCGCGATCAAAAGGTGCGGCATCTTGGCGAGGTCGGAGACGAGCGGCTTTCCGGAAACGTCGCGCCCGAGCGCTATCGGCAGCTCCGCCTTCGCGTCGACCCAGTCCTCGCTCTCGAGCAGCTCGCGCATGCCGACGGGCGTCGGGTGCAGGTTCGGAACCTCCACGCCCACGGCGGCCTTCCCGGGGATGGGCGCGAGGATGCGGACGGACTGCGCGCGCATTCCGAGCGCGATGTTCTTGTCGAGGCCCGCGATCTTCTCGACGCGCACGCCCGCCGCGGGCACGACCTCGTAACGCGTGATCACCGGGCCCACATGGATCTCGCCTATCCTCACCTCGACGCCGAACTCGCCCAGGATCCTTAGCAGGGTCGCCGCGTTGCGCTGGTGCTCCTCGTCGCTGCTCCCGGCCGGCGGCTTCACCTGCTCCTTCAGAAGCTTGAGGGGCGGGAACTCGTAGTTCGCGTCGGAGGTCTGCGGGAGGATGACCTTGGCCTTCTTCGGCTCCTCGGGCTTGACGATCTTGAGCTCGAACTTCTCGGGGGGCTGCTCCTTGGGGGCGGGCGGCCTCGCCTCGACCTTAGGCGGCGGCTGCGGCGGGGCGGCGGACGGGATCCGCGCGATGGCCCGGGCCAGCGTGTCGTCCGCGGCCTTGGCCATGAAGACCTTCTTCGTGCCCAGCGGGCCCACGTGCTGCTGGGGCAATTCGGGCAACGGCTCAATCAGCGCGGCCCTGCGCTTGGCGCGCTCCTCCCTGCGCCGGGCCTTCTCCTCGGCCATCGCCGCAGAGCCCCTCGCTCGCTCGGCCTTCCACTCCGAGAAGTTCGTCAGCATCTTCTCCACGTCCGAGCCGATGTCCCTCGTGGCGACGAACAGGAACGCCGAGCAGTAGACCGCGCCCAGCAGGAGGCCCGTGCCGAACGGCCCGAGGGCTTCCGCGAGGAGCTTCTGGTAAAGCACCTGCCCGACAAACCCGCCCAGGGCCCTAGGGAACCGGTCGTCGGCCTTGTAGCTCTCGAACATGGCAAGCAGGCCCGAGAACGACACGACCCCGATCGCGATCGCCGTGATGCGTGTCGCCACTAAGTGGCGCGAGTTCCTGACGGCGACGTACGACATCCACAACAGCGCGAAGGGCAGCAGCATCGTGCTCGCGCCGAAGGAATAAAGGAGGATCCAGACCGTGTCCGCGCCCACCCAGCCGACCCAGTTCGTCAGGGCCGGGGACGTGGAGCGGAACGTCACCTGGGCCGGGTCGTAGCTGATCAGCGCCGCCGAAAGATACGTTCCCGCGACGAAGGTGATGACCGCGGCCATCCAGTTCGGGCGGTATCTCGGACCCTGGTAGGACGGACCGCCGTTTGGATTTGAACTATCTAATGTGGACATCTGAGCTTCTGGGCGCAGTAAATCGAGGGGGCCAACGCTAGTATCCGGGACGGGAAGATGTAAACCTCTCCCGAGCCCTTTTACAATAATCTCGACTCAGGTCTTCATGCGAGAAGTTCTTCAATTCCAACCTCTTTATCAGGAGCGCGTGTGGGGCGGGCACAGGCTCCACTCGTATCTCGGCCGCGAGCTTCCGCCCGATTCCCCGATTGGGGAGAGCTGGGAGATAGTCGACCGGCCCGAGGCCCAGTCGATGGTCGTCGGGGGGCCCTTCACGGGGTCCAGCCTGCGCGAGCTGATCGAAGGCCATGCGGCCGAGGTCATGGGGCCCTCCTGGGCCCCGTCGGCGCGCTTCCCCCTGCTGGTGAAATGGCTCGACTGCTCGGACAGGCTAAGCCTGCAGGTCCATCCGCCCGCGTCCGTGGCGCCCTCGCTCGGGGGGGAGTCGAAGACCGAGAACTGGTACGTTGCCAACTCGGTGCCCGGCGCGTCCCTCTTCGTCGGGCTCAAGCAGGGCGTTAAGCGGGCGGACTTCGCCAAGGCGGTCGCCGCGGGCACCGCGGAGGGGTGCGTCCACAAGGTCGCGGTCGCGGCGGGCGACTCGGTCCTGGTGCGCAGCGGCCAGGTCCACGCGATAGACGCCGGCAACTTGATCCTGGAGATCCAGCAGAACTCCGACACGACCTACCGTATCTACGACTGGGGGCGCGTGGGCCTCGACGGCATGCCCCGGCAGCTCCACGTGGAGGAGTCGCTGCGCTCGATCCTCTGGGACGAGGGCCCGCCGGACCTGGTGAGGGCCGCGCCGACGTCGGGGACGATCGCCGACTGCGACGAGTTCACGATCCGGCGGGTGGTCCTGGGAAAGGGCGAGTCGCTGAAGTTCGCCGCGGGGGACCAGCCGCGCGTCCTCAGCGTCGTGGCGGGCGCCGTGACGGCGGCCGGCGCCGCGCCGGGCGCGAGGCCGCTCCCCCTGGGGGAGAACGTGCTCGTTCCCTGGTCGGCGGACCTTGAGTTCGGGGCGCCGGAGCTTGCGATCGTCCTCGTAACCGAGGGGTTTGTGTGAGCTTGGCCGCGAAGGGGTGCCTGTTCCTCGCAGGGGTGCTCGCGCTGGCCGCGCTCGCCTGGATGGCGCTGCTTCCGTGGGCCGTGGAGCGCGAGCTGCGCGCCGTCACGGGCTTCGATGTCCACGTCGCGGTGCTCACCGCGAACCCGTTCACGGGCCGCGTTGTCGTCCGCGGCCTTACCGCGAACAACCCGCAAGGGTACCCGGCGCCCGACTTCATCCAGCTGCGCGAGCTCCGAGCGGAGGTGCGGGTGCTCTCCTGGGCATTCTCGGACCGCATCGTGATCGACACCCTCGACCTGGACGTGGGCAAGATAGAGCTCGTGCGGCGGCGCGATGGAACGATGAACGCGGGCGAATTCATGGCCGCATTCAAGCGCGGCGGCGCCGGGCCTGCGGGACAGGAGCAGGGCAAGCCGGTCAAGTACGTCGTCAGGAGCCTGCGCCTCCGCGTGGACCAGCTGGTCGTCGCCGACTATTCGGGGGCCGCGCCGGACGAGAAGACCTACCGGCTGAACATCAACCAGGCCTACGCCAACGTGACCGACCCGCGCGACCTCCTGGTCCCCGGGGTCGTGCGAAGCCTGCGCGACTTCGGCCTGCGCCAGGACATCTCGCGGCTGCTTCCGGGCGACTTCGGCGGCGCACTGGCCGCCGCGATGGGCGGCGCGGCGCACCTGGGGACAAAGGCCGAGGACGCCGGGAAGAAGGCCAAGGATTACCTTAGGGGCCTTTTCGACAAACTTGAACAATCGCCGAAGCAGTAGTTGAGTGACGGTCTTTGCCATGAGCAGCTCGCACAACAAGGAGGCCAAGGAGGGACCGGCGCCGGAGCCGCAGAAGGGCGCGCCGGCTGAGTCCGACCCGCTTGCGGCGGCGAGGAAGGAGGCGGCGGAGAACCGCGACCGGTACCTGCGCGCCGCGGCCGACCTCGAGAACTTCCGCCGCAGGACGGTGCGCGAAAAGGAGGAGCTCAGGCTCTTCTCGTCGTCCCGGCTCCTTGAGGACCTCCTGCCCGCGCTGGACAACCTTGCCCTCGGTCTCGCGTCGGCGAGGCAGCCGAAGGCCGAGCTTGGAGGCCTCGTGGGGGGCATGGAGCTCCTTCAGCAGCAGCTCAAGGCCGCGTTGGCCGCGCACGGGCTGACAGAGATCAACCCGGTCGGGGAGCCCTTCAACCCGCACCAGCACGAGGCGATCTCCCACCAGCCCAGCCCGGACGTCCCGGCCGAGCACATCCTAAGGGTCGTGCGCACGGGCTACGTCCTGAACGGGCGGCTGCTACGCCCCGCCTCGGTCGTTGTCTCAAGCGGCCAACCGACCAAGGGGGAGGCGGGCTGAAGCATGGCCAAAGAGGATTACTACGACCTCCTTGGCGTCGCCAGGAACGCGACGGAGGAGGAGCTGAAGAAGGCGTATCGCAAGAAGGCCGTCCAGCACCATCCCGACAAGAACCCCGGCGACAAGGAGGCCGAGGAGATGTTCAAGAAGGTCTCCGAGGCCTACGAGGCGCTGAAGGACCCCGACAAGCGGGCGGCGTACGACCGCTTCGGGCACGCAGCGTTCCAGGGGGCGGGCGCGGGTGCGCGCGGCGCGGCGGGCTTCCACGACCCGTTTGACATCTTCCGCGAGGTCTTCGGGCAGGGCGTCGGGGGCGGCGGAATCTTTGAGGAGATGTTCGGGGGCGGCGGCCGCGACAGCAGCCGCGACGGCTCCGACCTCCGCTACGACCTGGAGATCACGCTGGAGGAGGCCGCGCGCGGCCTCGAGAAGGAGATCTCATTCCGCAAGCTGGTCGCATGCGAGCACTGCCACGGCACCGGCGCCGAGCCGGGATCCAAGCGCGTGACGTGCCCGACCTGCCGGGGCGCCGGCCAGGTCCGCCGCTCGGGCGGGATCATCGTCTTCACGCAGACCTGCCCGACCTGCGGGGGCGCGGGAGTGAGGATCGATAGGCCGTGCCCGGTGTGCCGCGGCGAGGGCCGCGCCGCAAAGACGACGAAGCTCAACGTCCGCATCCCGCCGGGGGTCGAGTCGGGCTCGCGGCTGCGGTCCGCCGGAAACGGCGAGGCTGCCGCCGCCGGCGGCAGGCCGGGGGACCTCTACATCGTGCTCAGCGTGAAGGAGCACGAGCTCTTCGAGCGCCAGGGCGACGACCTTTCCTGCGAGATCCCGATCAAGTTCACGCTCGCGGTGCTCGGCGGGTCGATCGAGGTCCCGACGCTCTCGGGCAGGGCCAGCCTGAAGATACCGGCGGGGACGCAGAGCGGGACGACGTTCCGGCTGCGCGAGCGCGGCATGCCGTCGCTGCGCGGCGGCCGCCACGGGGACCAGCTCGTGCGGGTCCACGTGGAGGTGCCGACGTCGCTTGGCGCGGAGCAGCGGAAGCTGCTCGAGGACTTCGCGCGCGTGAGCGGCGACGCGCACGAGCCCATTTCGCGCAAGTTCTTCGAGAAGGCGAAGAAGTTCTTCTAGGATGTCCTCGTCCTCGCCCATGCCTGCAAACCCGAGGCTCGTTTCGCTGAAGAGGGCGGTCGCGATCCGAAAGCGGCTCGCCCGAAACGGAGGCACCTTCGTCCTGACCAACGGCGTCTTCGACCTCATCCACCCCGGCCACGCGTCCTACCTGGAGGCCGCCCGGAAGCTCGCCGGAGGCAAGGGCAGGCTCTTCGTCGCGCTCAATTCCGACAGGAGCACGAGGAGGCTGAAGGGCCCGCGCCGGCCCGTGATGGACGAGGGATCGCGCGCGTACACGCTGTCCCAGCTGCGCTCGGTCGACGGGATCGTGATCTTCAGGGGCAAGCGGCTTGCGCGCGAGATCGCGGCGCTCAGGCCCGACGTGTACTGCAAGGCGGGCGACTACACGCTCGCCAGGCTGGACCCCTCGGAACGGGCGGCGCTCGAGGAGGCCGGCTCGAGGATCGTCTTCCTGCCGTTCCTGCGCGGGTTCAGCACGACCAGGCTGATCCGGCGGATCAGGGCCGCGGGATCGGCCTGACTGGGCGCATGCGCGTGGTGATCCTCGGCTCGGGACGCGGCTCCAACGCCGAGGCCATCCTGCTCGCCCAGCAGGGCGGCCGGCTGGGCGAGGCGCGCGTCGCCGCGATCTTCTCGGACGTCGCCGACTCCGGCATCCTGGGGCTCGGCGCGCGCTTCGGGGTGCCCTCCAGCTACGTCGACCCCGCGCCGTTCAGGACGAAGCTCGACGGGGAGGGGGAGGCCAGGTTCATCGCGGCCGTATCGGGCGCGAGGCCCGACCTGGTCGTGCTCGCGGGCTTCATGCGCGTCCTCAAGGCCGGCTTCCTCGGCGCCTTCTCCGGGCGGATCGTCAACCTGCATCCCAGCCTGCTTCCGAGCTTCCCCGGGCTGGACGCCATAGGCCAGGCTTGGCGCAGGGGCGTCCGGGTCACGGGCTGCACCGTCCACTACGTGACGGCCGATCTCGACGGCGGCCCGATCATCGACCAGGCCGCGGTGAGGGTCGATCCGGGCGAAGCCCTTGAATCGCTCGAGGCGCGGGTCCACGCCGCCGAGCACGCCCTCCTGCCCGACGTGATCGCGCGGATGAGCGCCGCGCGGCCGCGGGGCTGAGCCGATGGAGCTCTGGGAGATCAGGGCGGAGATCCCGGCAGACGCCGCGGACGGGACGGAGCTGGCGCTTCTCGAATCGGGCTTTGGCGGATGGACGCTGGTCGAGGACGCCGTCGCCCGGAGGGCGTGGGTCGCGGGGGTCTTTTCGGCGGAGGCCGAGGCCGAGTCGCGCTGGGCCGCGCTTCGCCCGAGCCTGCCGGCGGGGCCCTTTTCCGAGCCCCGCCCGCGCAGGCTGCCCGACGAGGACTGGGCGAACAGCTACCGGGAGCATTTCAGGGCCTGGACGTTCGGCAGGCTCCACTGGGTCCCTCTTTGGGAGAGGGGCTCGTACCGCCTTCCCGCCGGGCATTCGGCTCTCTGGCTTGACCCGGGGCTGGCGTTCGGCACGGGCAACCACGAGACGACGAGGCTCTGCATCGAGCGGCTGGTCGAATTCGAGGCGGGCCTCGCCGGCGGTCCGGTCGCCGCGGCGGACGTCCGCGTGGTAGACGCGGGCTGCGGCTCGGGAATCCTGGCGCTTTCCGCGGCGCTGCTGGGATTCCGCGACGTGTCGGGGTTCGACAGCGACGGGGACGCCGTCCGAGTGAGCCGCGAGAACGCCGCGCTCAACGGGCTCTCGGGCAGAGTCCGGTTCTCGACGGCCGCCCTGCCCGGCGGCCTGGGCGGCCGGGAGGCCGGGCTCGTGCTGGCGAACATCCAGGCGGATGTCCTGGTCCGGCACTGCCGGGCGCTCGCCGCGGCGGTCGCGCCGGGCGGCGTCCTCGAGATGAGCGGAATCCTTTCGGCCGAGATCGGCGCTGTCCGGGGGGCCTTCGCCGAGGCGGCGCCGCGGTGGGCGTTCGACTCGAGGGTCCTCGGCGAATGGTGCGACGCCTGCCTGCGCCGTCCCCGCCTGCCGGCCGTCAGGAGAACAGGTCGGGCGTCGTGCGGGTGAGGAACTCCTCCATGTAGGCCGTCGTGGCCTTGCCCTCGATGAAGAGGGGGTCGGCCATGATGGCCTTGTGGAGGGGGATCGTCGTCTTGATGCCGCGGATCAGGTATTCGCTCAGCGCCCGGTAGGCCCTTTCGAGGGCGGCCTTCCGGGTGGGGCCGAAGCAGATGAGCTTCCCGATCATCGAGTCGTAGTAGGGAGGGACGACGTAGCCGCTGTAGACATGGCTGTCGACCCTGACGCCCGGCCCGCCGGGCGGGTAGTAGAGGCCGACCGTGCCGGGGCACGGGGCAAAGTTGCACGCCGGGTCCTCCGCGTTGATCCGGCACTCGATCGCGTGCCGCTCGAATGCGACGTCGCTCTGGTCGATCTCGAGCTTGTCGCCGTTTGCGATGCTGATCTGCTGCTTGATCAGGTCGATCCCGGTCACCTCCTCGGTCACGGGATGCTCCACCTGGATCCGCGTGTTCATCTCGATGAAGTAGAAGTTGCCCTTTGGATCCACGATGAACTCGATCGTGCCCGCGTTCTCGTACTCGGCCGCCTCGGCGGCGCGCACCGCCGCCTTTCCCATCTTCTTGCGCAGGTCGGGCGTGAAGAACGGCGAAGGGGCCTCCTCGATGAGCTTCTGGTGGCGGCGCTGGACCGAGCAGTCCCTTTCGCCGAGGTGGATCACCTTCCCATGGCTGTCCGCCAGGATCTGGAACTCGATGTGCCGTGGCCTCTCGATGAACCGCTCCAGGTACACCCGGCCGTCGCCGAACGCCTTCTCGGCCTCATTCCTTGCGACGTGGTACTCCTTTGCGAACGAGACGTCGTTGTGGGCGATCCGCATCCCGCGCCCGCCGCCGCCGGCGACGGCCTTGATGATGATCGGGTAGCCGATCTTGCGCGCGATCTTGACGGCCTCGGCCTCGGATTCGACCGGCCCGTCGCTCCCTGGAACGGTGTTGACGTGCGCCTTCCTGACGGTCTCCTTGGCGACGGCCTTATCGCCCATCAGCTTGATGGACTTTGACTTGGGCCCGATGAACTTGATGTTGCAGGACTCGCACTGCTCGGCGAACTTCGCGTTCTCCGACAGGAACCCGTATCCGGGGTGGATGGCGTCGACGTCCGCGATCTCGGCGGCGCTTATTATCCGGTCCGCCCTGAGGTAGCTGTCGGCGCTCCGGGGCCCGCCGATGCATATCGCCTCGTCGGCGAGCTGCACGTGGAGCGACTGGACGTCCGCCTCGGAATACACCGCGAGCGTCTTGATGCCGAGCTCCCGGCATGCGCGGACGATTCGCAGGGCGATTTCACCGCGGTTTGCGATGAGGATTTTTTGAATCATCGGGTCGACGATTGACCGACCGATTCAGGCCTGAACGCACCCTGGGGCCCGCAATCGGTGGCGATTGGACGCTTCGGTCAATTCTGCCTCAACTTGAAGAGCCGCTGGCCGTATTCGACAGGCTGGCCGTTCTCGACGAGAATCTCGACAACGGTGC
>Ga0074045_10000055_pt1 | contig 91229 bp, 77 predicted proteins | sample BogForMeECP23OM2_FD_94442 | JGI IMG/M metagenome (GOLD analysis project Ga0074045, IMG submission 94442) | Bog forest soil microbial communities from Calvert Island, British Columbia, Canada - Bog Forest MetaG ECP23OM2 | ecosystem: Environmental > Terrestrial > Soil > Wetlands ... | reverse complement strand
GACCCTGCGAAGCCGCCGATGCCCAACGTGCGCCGCCGACGGAAGGATGGCGCCCGGGTCAGGCCCCGAATGGGGCCCGCCCTCGGTGTCTGGCGACAGGTCTGGAGCCAACTCGAACCCAAGGCGGCCGATGCACGCCGCCGTTCCCGGACCGGTCTGCGGGCCCTGCTCCCTCCTGGCAATCCGCGCCTCGCCCCGCTCGTCAACCCAAGGTCGAAAGTCCTGCGTTACGAGCCCCGCGGGGGGACGTCACCGCCGTTCGGAAGCGACCTTCATGCCTTGTGCCTGAAGCTCGCCGCCGGCGCGGACTTGTGTCGTCGTGTATAGAAAGAGGATCAGGAAGATGACGAAGAAAACCTTGGCGATCATGGCCGCCGTGCCGGCGATGACGCCGAAGCCAAGGACGCCCGCAACGATGGCGATGATGAGAAAGGTGACAGCGTAGCTTAACATGGGAGTGAGGGTTAATCTGTCTTCGATCCGCGCAGCACGCCGACCAGGCCGATGATGGCGGCGGTTGCGCCGCCGACCAGCAGCCAGATTGTCTTGTCGGTGGGCGAGCCGGTGAACATCCGCGAGAAGCCGGAGCCGACCGAATTTGAGGAGCTGGCGCCGTAAATGATCAGGATGATTCCTGCCGCGAGGAGTGCGAGTGAGACTGCTTTGTTCATGGGTGGTGTTCTCCAGGATGCCTCCGCCATTTTGGTTTCAGACAGCAAGCGAGGCCCGATGGCGGGCCTCGTCGATTTGTTTCTCATCCTTGGTTATATCTGTGCGGCCGGTAGTGGCCGGCCGCACCGCATGATCTAACTCGGGCCCGATGGGCCCTGGTTGCCTTTGGTATCGTCAGGCCTTGACCGTCATTTCGTTGACGACCGACTTCACCCCGCGGGTGTCCTGGGCAAGCTTGGTGACGAGGGCCTTCTCGGCTTCCGAGCCCGCGACGCCGGTGATGCTGACAACGGCGTTATTGGTGGTGACCTTGGTCGAGAGAGCGCTCGTCGAGCGGTGGCTGAAGAGCGAGATCTTGACCTGGGACGTAATCGAAGCGTCGTCAATGTTCTCGCCGATCGTGCTGCTGCCCGCGGCCGGGGCTTCAACAACGAGCTCATTCCTGACTGACTTCACGTTGTCGATGTCCTTCGCGTAGGCCTCGGTGAGGTCCTTCTGGGCAAGGTTCTGGACGGTGCCCGTGAGCGTTACGACCCCGTCCTTTACGTCGACCTTCGTGGCGGTCGCGCTGACGTTGGCCTTCACGAGCAGTTCGCTGCGGATCTTAAGGGCGATCCAAGCGTCGGAGTGCTCGGGGATCTCGGATTTGATCACGATCTGGTTATCGACGCTGACGACGCCGGGAAGGTTTCCCACGGTGTCCTCGGCGAGTGCCCTTTCGTCCTTGTCCTGGACGGTGCCGGTCAGCGTGACGACGCCGTCATTCGCTTTGACCGTCACGTGGTTCTCAAGGACCGTGCGGTAATTGTAAGAAGCCTTTGCGGCGTCCTCGATCTTGCTGTCTGTCGATGAGGAGGCGAATAACGCGACCGGGAGGGCCGCGGCGAGTAGGAATGCAATCTGTGTGCGTGTTTTCATTTTGTATTAAGACGTAAAGGGGGCAACCGAAGTCGGTTGGCTCGGCCAGTGGACCAAACGGGATGAGTCAGAAGGAGTATCCCCCGACCTTGCAGTCGCCGCCCGCGGCCTTCTCGCACGCGCCTTGGGCGAGTGCCTGTGTCGGTGTGTGTATGGCCGCCATGGGAGAAGGATACCGCACTGAGCCCGGGTTCACCATGGGGTGTTCAGGGCATACCGAGAACTGCTTGCCGCTAGCGCGGATAGCAAAACACCCCATTCCCCCCGGGGACCCCCTGCGGATATTCTCCTGCCGCGATGATCGAAGCACATCTGCAACGCGGCAATACCACTCAGCCTAGAAGCACAGCAACCGGTCTGACCGTCCACGAAGTCGCGTCATGCCAGGAGACGGAGCATGACGCCGGGCTGGTGCGCCGATTCAATGCCGGAGACGGGGACGCGTTTGTGGAGATCATGACGCGCTACCGCGGGAAGGTATTTTCAATAGCGCTCTGTCACCTCCGCAACCACGCCGACGCCGAGGAGATCACCCAGGACACGTTCGTCCGTGCCCACCGCGGTCTGGCGCGCTTCCGGGGCGACTCCTCTCTCCGCACCTGGCTGCATCGCATCGCCTTCAACCTATCGCGCAACCGTCACAAGTACTATTTCTGCCGCCGCCGCCATGCGACACTGTCGCTCGACTGCGCATTCAGCGATGATAATCAGGCCCCCTTCTCCGACGTAATTGCAAGTGATGCTCCGGGTCCCGTGAAAGAGGCGACGGCCCGCGAGTTCTCCGAGCTCATCGCCGCCTGCATGGCAAGGCTGGGCGTTCGTCAGCGCGAGATTCTCACTCTGCGAAACGGGTTGAACCATTCCTATAGTGAGATCGCCTGGGCGCTCGGGATCAGCATTGGCACTGTAAAGAGCCGGATTGGCCGGGCCCGCGGGGAACTCCGCGCTCTCATTGCCCAGTCGTATCCCCATATTGAGCAGGAAGCTTCGCCCTTCGACTGGTTTGAACCCCTCCGCCCTTGCGGCCGCGTCAACGTTGCATGCGCCTGACGGCGCCCGTCGCACACCAGAGGATCTGCGGGCGACCGCAGCAGCCAGCCCGGTCAGACGATCGTGATCTGGACGCTGCTCTCAATGATCCCCTGCGCGATAGCGTAGCGGGTGAGGCCGGCCGTGTCGTGGATGTTCAGCTTATCCATCAGATGCTGTCGATGCTTCTCGACCGTCTTGATGCTAATGTGCAGCTCGGCCGCGACCTGCTTGTTGGCCTGGCCTTCGGCGACCAACTGAATGACCTCAAGCTCGCGCGATGTCAGGCCTGTGGCCCTCTTTATCATCAATCCCCCGGTCTTGTCTGGAGCCTTGAAATGGTCGTGCAGGCGCTTTGAAACCTTCGGGCTGTAGAATGTCCTTCCCGCCATCACTTCGTGGATCGCCTTGGCCAGAATCTGGGCCGAAGTCTGTTTGATGAGGAATCCGACGGCGCCAACGGTGGCGACTCTGTCGATGTAGGCATCGTCGCTGTGCGCGGACAGTATGATCACCTTGGTGCCTGGCTCGGCGGCAAGGATCTGGCGCGTCGCCTCCAGGCCATTGAGAATCGGCATTGCAATGTCCATGACGACAACGTCGGGATGAAGCGCCTTTGCCAAGCTCACGGCTTCGCGCCCGTCGTGGGCTTCGCCGACAACTTGGATTCCCTCGTCGGAGAGCAGCAGGGCCCGGAGCCCCTCACGAACAATCGTGTGATCGTCAGCCAGCAGGGTCTTGATAAGCTTCATAGGCTCATCCTTTTTCTACGCGTTTGAAGGGAAGCGTCGCGGAAATGGTGGTGCCGCGGCCCGGCGCGGAATCGACATTGAAGGTGCCGCCGACCATCTCGACGCGCTCGCGCATGCCTATCAGGCCGAGCCGCTTGTTCCTACGGGAGTCGAGCACATGCTCGGGATCAAACGATCTTCCATCGTCCGTGACCTCCATGAGCACTGCGTTCGGGCGGGCCTTGATTACCAAGCTCACGCTGCTCGCCTTCGCGTGCCGCGCGACGTTGGCGAGCGCCTCCAAGGCCACCCGGTACAGCACCGTCCGCCTGTCGTTGTCCAGCTCCTCTACGCCGGCAAAGGTCCAGAACCGGACCCGCAGTCCGGTCCGCGCCGCGAATCCTTTCATGAAGGTCTGCAGCGCGGGAATAAGCCCCAGATCATCAAGGAGGGTCGGGCGCAGGTCGCGGGCGAACTGATGCACGATGTCCACCGATCTCTCGACAAGGCGCTGCGTGTACGTGATGTGCTTTGAGAAGCTCTTCTTGCTGGCTCCCGACTCTATCTTCAGGGAGGCAAGCTGGACGTTGATCCCTGTCAGGGTCTGTACGATCTCGTCGTGAAGCTCGCGGCTGATCTCCTTGCGATCCTCCTCCTGCGCCAGCAATACCTGATGCGAAAGGTGCTTCAGTCGGCACTGCATCTGGCGCGCTTCCTTCAGCAGGGCGACGTGCTCCCGCTCGCTCAGCCGCAGCGACAGCTCCGCCGATTTCCTGTGTGCAATCTCTTTCTTCAGGCGCTCGTTGGCGGTTGTTAGCTCAATTGTCCGCTGCACTTGCGATCTATTGGCGTTCCTCAACCGGGCGACATTCTCGAGCATTGCGCGGTGCGTCCTCTCGATCGGTGAAAGCACATCGAGGAAGAAGGCGCCCGCGCGTTTGACGATTATGTCCCGCCTGGACACCGGGCAATCGACAGGCATAAGGGCAAGGAGCGCCTGCCCGTGGATGTTGGCGAGATCGAGCGTCTCAAGCCCTTCCGAAACTGCCTTTGTTCCCAACCCCTCAGCCCTCCGAGAGGACGAGCCCGACCCGCTGCGCAAGTGCGTGCGCAATCCTTCCTGGTATTCTCGCGACAGCCTGAGTGGCTCTTGGTTCAAGTTATGGATTGATTTCTCGGAAGGATGAACGCCTCGTTCCGGCCCGAAATATGGCGGTCTGTGGTCTGTGGTCTTTCCGTCGCGCCACCCGAGAATCAATGTGTCATACTGATGATTCAAAGTCGATGGGGTAAGTACCCCCCTTGTGACGTGTATCCGGCAACAGAGCCCGTGGAGGGCTGAGTCTCCACCTTACATGCAGTGACATCGGCGGCCGTATTCGGTGCAGGAGATATGCCGCTGGTCTCGTCGACAGAATCGAACGGGCTACCGAACACCCGTCCGGGATCGCCGGATGTTGCCGCTGCCGGGAACCGGACCCATCCGAGGCTGGTGGAGGCCCGGCACTGTTCGGGCTGCGGCTATCGGTGGCCGCCGCCACGGTCGCCACCGCCACGGTCGCCACCGCCACCGCCCGGATGGACGTAGGCGTCGCCGCCGTGGCCGCCGTACCACCCGCGCCCGCCTCCGTCGACCCAGACGCCGTTAAACCATGGGCCCCCGCCGCCATAGACGACCCCGCCGCTGTCGCCGACATAGCCGACGCATCCGGTCCAGGCGAGCGGCAGACTGATCAGGAGTAAAGAACTAAGAAGGATTTTGCGTAGGTGTTTCATTGGGAGTTAGCTGGGTTCGCGTTGTTCGTGTACTGTACGAGGCCGACGGTGCCGCCCGTGGAATCGAGTATGATGGCAAAGCGGCTTCCGAATTCGGCGGTGGAGTGAGGTGCGACCAGGACCTCGCCGCCGAGCCCAGAGACCAAGGCTAGTGTCTTGTCTATGTCGGCGACGCGGATGACGCCAAGCCAGCTGGGTTTGACGTCATCGCCTGCGGGCATCGGGGCGACCCCCCCGCGAGCCTGCCCGGAGCCCGAGAGAACAAAGTCGCTCTTCCGGTCCGATTTCATTTCAGGCGCAACGTCGAAGCCTATGGCGTCGTGATAAAAATCCGACGTGACCTTCGGGCTCTTCACATAGAGCTCGAACCAGTTCCAGTCGCCGGGCGTCGGCTCGCTGTCAGGGGAGTCACCCGTGCTCGACTGGAGAAGGCCGATCGGGACCGTGTCCTTGTCCGAGACGATGGCCTGAAGGCCGCGGTCGGGAAAACTGCGGGATGGGGCACGGATGGTGCCGCCCTCCTTGGTCACAAGGGCCAGGGTGGCGTCCATATCGGTCACGGAATAGTAGCCAATCCAGCGGGACGGATGGTTTGCGCCCCTGACGGAACGCGGTGCCAATCCTGCCACCGGCCTGCCGTTGTTGCTGAACACCGTGTAGCCTTTCCCCTTCTGCTCGATAGGCGCTGCGGTCCAGCCGAGAAGGCTGCAATAGAACTTCGTGGCGCCATCGGGATCGGTCGTGAACAGATCGGCCCAGACGAGCTTGCCAGGGCGGTGCTCCGTCGTTGCGGGCGTGTTTAGAGGCGGGAAATTGGCCGCGTGAACGGAAACTGGAATGCCAGCCGCCAGCAGCGCGGCTGACGCGAAGATGGTCGCAAGTCGGGGGGGTGATATTGTGTGCATAGGTTTGAGGGCGGTCTCTTTAGGAGGGTGATGATGCCTTACGGGCGGACGCCCGGGAATGGGGTGTTACCCGCCCGAGAAATCTCGCCCTTCACTTTCTCGTCCACCGGGCCAGTGCATCGGCACACCCTCGCGTGTCCCGGCCCTCCGCGAACTGCGCCCGGCGATCGCCGCCTTGTTCGTGACAAAGACCTAGCCGCCGCCGCGCTCCAGGAGCTCGCGCGCTGCCTCGGCGCTGATGTCGCTTGGGTCGGTGCGGTCAAAAGGCTGCCGACCTGTCGGCTGCCGTACCGAAGCCCCGCAAATACCGCTAACGTGACGAATCAGTACCCAGATACCAGTGCCGGAGCGGACGGTTCGCCTCCCGCAGAACCAATCAGGAGGTGCGCGTCGAATTCATCTTGTCTACGGCGAGCTGCGAACGTTTCCATGCCTCGCCGACCTTGTCCTTCGCGTCGGCCCAGACCTCGGGAGTCGCCGCATTCGCAAGGTCCCCCACCCTGCCCGCGAGCAGCATGCTGCAGTCCTCGACCTCCTTCATGGCGAAGTCCCATTCCTTGGTGTCAGTCGTCATTGCGGCGCGCTTCGCCCGGAGTTCCTGAATCTGTCCGTCCAACTTTGCCGTCAGCCGACGAGCGCCGGCCGCGAAATGGTCGCGCTGGTCATAGTTGTCCCCCTTGATATCGGACCATAGGTGGCCCGTAGAGGGTTCGGCTCCAACGGCTCCGGCAACGGCATAGCTGCCGGTGAGCGCGAGAACGCCGAAGCCAAGCGCAAACGCCGCGTGCCAAAGGCCTGATATAGTCTTCATGCGCGTGATCGTAGCACTCACGGGACTGCATTCCCATGGGTTAACAACCCCATCAGGCGGTCGCTGAAGCCATCGCGGGATCCTTCGTACGATACGCCCCAGGATACCCCTCTTCGAGGACCATCCGGGTTATAGGAAGCCATGGATCAGAACCTCCGTAGCCGGATTCCCTGTCGTCCCAGGCGCATCAGCGCACCTTCAATTCGGCGACGTGCTCACGACGATCGTCGCGCAGGGGGATCGCAGTGCCGGATATCTCCTGCCCGTCGAGGGAGAGCAGACTCGCCCCGGCCGCATCGGATGCGAGGCGGGAGACGGTTATGTGATAGACCGTCTGCCGGTATCGGTAGTGGATCTTGAAGGTCGTCCAAGCACTTGGCAGGCGAGGAGCCAGACGCAGTTGCTCACCCTCGAGGTTCGCGCCCAGCAGTGTCTCGATCAGCAGCCGGTACATCCAGGCGGCCGAACCTGTGTACCAAGTCCAACCTCCCCGGCCCACGTGCGGCGCGACCGAATAGACGTCCGCGGCCACGACGTAGGGCTCAACCTTGTAGACGGAGATCTGCTGGGGCGTCCCGCCGTGATGAATGGGATTGAGCAAAGCGAAGAGCTCCCAGGCGCGGTCGCTTTCTCCCATGAGCGCATAGGCAATGGCGGCCCAGACCGCGCCGTGGGTGTATTGACCTCCGTTCTCCCGCACACCGGGGACGTAGCCCCTGATGGATCCCGGGTCCAGCGGTGACCTGTCGAAGGGAGGGTCGAACAGTTGAACGAGCCCGGGGTCGCGGTGGACCAGGCGCCGATCCACGGATTGCATCGCTTGGCGCGAGCGCGCCGGGTCGCCGGCGCCGCTGATCACCGACCAGCTCTGCGGCAGGGAATCGATCTGGCACTCCGGATTGGACTTGGAGCCGAGCGGCTCGCCGTTGTCGAAGTATGCCCGTCGATACCAATCGCCGTCCCAGGCATGCAGCTCGATATTCTGACGGAGCCTCAGCGCCTCGGAGAGGCAGCGCTCGGCAAAGGCGGCATCGCGGTGCGCGCGCGCCAGCCCGGCAAACTGGGTGAGCACGTCGTAGAGAAAGAAAGCCAGCCAGACGCTCTCGCCGTGACCCTGGTTTCCCACCCGATTAAGGCCATCATTCCAGTCGCCGCAGCCGATGAGCGGCAGGCCATGCGAGCCGAACCTCAATCCCCGCTCGATCGCGCGGGCGCCGTGTTCATAAAGCGTGGCCGACTCCTCCGATCGATTCGGCAGGTCATAGTAGGCCTCCTCGTCCGGCTTGACGGGCCGTCCCTCCAGGAGGCGGATCCGTTCGTCGAGCACTCCGTAGTCGGCGACGCAAGCGACGTAGCGGCAGGTGGCGTAGGGTAACCAAAGGTAGTCGTCGGAACAGTGCGTCCGAACGCCCCGGCCAGCCGGTGGGTGCCACCAATGCTGCACGTCGCCTTCGCGGAACTGCTGGGCAGCTGCGCGCAGCAGGTGCTCGCGCGTCAGGGCCGGCTCGCTGTGCACCAGGGCCATCACGTCCTGCAGCTGGTCGCGGAAACCGTAGGCGCCGCTGGACTGGTAGAAGCCCGTCCGGCCCCATACCCGGCTGCTCAGGGTCTGGTACAAGAGCCAGCCGTTCGCCATCACGTTTACAGACGGATCGGGCGTGTCCACGTTGACCGCGCCGAGGGTCCGATTCCAATATGCCCAGACGCCCTCGAGCGCGACGCGGCTGGCATCGGCTTGCCGGAAGCGCTGAACGAGGCCCTGCACCTCCGCCGGGCTTCGGCCCGCCCCGAGGCGGAAGCTCGTCTCTCGTTCCTGCCCGTCCGCCAGGTCGAAAGTGACTTGCACCGCACCGCAGGGATCGAACCCCGCGCCGACCTTGCCCGAAAGGCGGGCGCGCCTCAGCGCCGCCGGTTGCGCAGGGCTTCCGTTGCGTCCCAGGAATTCCCTTCGGTCCCCGGTGAGGGTGCGCGTACCGTCGCTGACGTCGACGAAGGCAATTCGATCTGAGAATTGGGTGTTGTAGTAGTTTCGCGCCAGAAGCGCGCCGGTCTCGAGGTCCACCTCGGTCCGCACGTGCAGCAGGCTCTTCTGCCGCTGTTCTCCCAGCACCCATTCCCAGTAGCCGGTGGCCGACACGCGGCGCGGGCGCCCCGAGGCGTTGCGCAGCTTCAAGACGATGAATTTGACCGGGGCGTCGATCGCCACGTAGATCCACAGCTCGGAGTCGATGCCGTTTTCGGAATGCTCGAACACGGTGTATCCAAAGCCGTGGCGAATGACATAGGGCGTTGCGCCCCGGGCGGGCAATGGCGTCGGGGACCAGAACTGCCCGGTCTGCTCGTCGCGGACATAGAGTGCCTCCCCGGCGGTGTCCTGGACGGGATCGTTGCCCCAGGGCGTCAATCGAAACTCGTGGGCGTTCTCCGCCCAAGTGTATGCGCTGCCGGCTTCGGAGACAACCGTGCCAAACGACGGATTGGCGAGCACATTGACCCACGGGGCCGGAGTCATCTGGCCAGCCTGGAGGGTTATGACGTACTCGTGGCCGTCGCTTGTGAAGCCGCCGAGGCCGTTCAGGAAGATCAGCTTGCGCGGGGAGACCGCCTTCTGCGCATCGTGCCGCGCGTGGCGGGTGGGCACCAGCGCCGGAACCACCGGCTCTAGTACTCTCCGTTGTTCCAGCTGCTCCGCGAGCGAGCCGTTTTCGTCGTCAAGGACCACCCGTGCGGCAGCCTGCAGAAGCAGCAGATCGTCATGTGAGATCTGTCCGCGCCGCCGGAGGAAGATGCCTCCTGGCTTGTCCTGCATCTGCGCCTCAATCCCCGACGCAATCTGAACGGTGATTCGGTCGTGCAGGGACTGAAGGTAGACCGAGACGTCCTCGCTCAAGATGACCAGTTCGGCCGTCAGCCCCTTCGTTCGCCAGTAGGAGTGCGCCTGGATGAGCTGCCGGACGATCTCGATCTTCTCCGGATCGCTGATGTGGAGCAGAACGATTGGCGCGTCGCCCGATATGCCATGACTCCAAAGGCCGCTTTGGCCACGCAGGTTCCTGCCCAGGATGCTCGGGCTCGCCCGCCGGGCCGGGTCGGCATAGATCAGGGCGCTGGCCAGCCGGCCGTAGAGCTGCGCCTCCCCCTCCGACGCATTGAGCTGGCGCAGGGTCACCTGGCTGTGTGTCCACGCAAGCTCGAACGCGCGGTCCGTCATGCGGGAGCTACGGTATTTCTCGGCCTGCGCGAGCGCAGCCTCCCGGCTTTCCGACACGCCAAGCAGCAGGTCGATGACGGCGGTCTCGCCGGGCGGCAAGGAGACCGCGCGCCGAAGCGATACGATGGGGTCGAGCACGGAGCCGACGGTGTTGGACAGCGGCGAGTTTCCCTGCATCGCGGCGGGGTTGGCCAGGGTCCCGCCTCGCCCGATGAACCGGGAGCGATCTGTTTCACAGGAGACAACCCCCTGCTTGCCGCCCTGGGCAACCATGAGGTGCAACAGCCACGGCGGCTTCTCCTCCGAAGAGCGGGCCCGGCGGGTGCAGAGGATCGCAGAGGATTCGCTCGCGAACTCCGTCTGCACGAAGAGATTGCTGAAGGCGGGGTGCGCGGCGTCCGCTCCCGGAGGCGCGAGCACCACTTCCGCGCAGCTGGTCAACTCGACGGCCCGCTCCCTGAACGAGCGGTTCGTGATCGTGATGCGCCGCAGCTCGACGTCGTCCTCCGGCGACACGCTGATCTCGGTGTGGACCTCGAGGCCGCTATGGCTGTGTCTGAATTCGGCGCGCGCCTGGGTGAAGATCGCCTCGTAGCCTTTGGTCGCGCGCAGCGTCGGTTGGTGCGCGGCGGACCAGAAGTCTCCGGTCGCAAGGTCGCGCAGGTAGACGAACGTTCCCCAGCAGTCGCGCGTGGCGTCCTCGCGCCACCGGGTTACCGCCAGGTCGCGCCAGCGGCTGTATCCGCCGCCGGAGCTGCTGATGACGACATGGTATCGGCCGTTGGACAAAAGGTGAACCTCCGGCGTCGGCGGGTTCGGGTTCGTGCAGACACGCATCGAGCTCTCGGCTTCGCTTGATGGCCTCCGCGTTATCTCAGAGACGATGTCCTTCTCGAACACGCTGGCGGCCGCCCTGGGGACGCGCTCTTGCAACAGCAAGTCGGCGGCCTTGAGCAGCGCGCAGGACACGAAGCGCCGTTGCATCGGGCAGTCCCGCAGAAGGTTCGCCAGGGCCAGCAGGCTCATTCCCTGGTGATGCGCCATGAATGACCGGACGGTGACGCTCTTTTCGCCCGGCGGCAGGCGCGCCGCCGTGTAATCCACGGCCTCGTAGAAGCCGTAGGCGCCGGCGAGCCCTTCGGACGCCAGCCGCTGCAGGTTTTCACAGGCCTCCGCCGGTGCGACCATGAGCGCAATGGCGGTGGCATAGGGGGCGATCACAAGGTCCTCCGCCAATCCCCGCTTCAAACCCAGTCCCGGCACTCCGAAGGCGCGGTATTGGTAGCTCTGATGGACGTCGGTCCGGTTGTAGCCCGATTCGGAGATCCCCCATGGCACGGACCGTGATTGCCCGTACTCGATCTGTTGGCGCACCGCCGCGTGATAGGTTTGATCGAGCAGGGTGTCCTCATAGGCGGGCATGACCAGAAGCGGCATCAGGTACTCGAACATCGTGCCGCTCCACGAGACGAGCACCGGCCCGGATCCTGAAGCGACAAGCAGCCGGCCCAGAGAGAACCAGTGGTCCTGTGGCACCTGGCCCAGCGCGATGGCGACGAAGCTGCACAGCCTCGCCTCCGAGGCCAGCAGGTCATAGAAACCCGGGTCGCAACGTCGCTCTGCAACGTTGAACCCGGTGGTAAACAGGTCCCTCGTCCGGTCGAACAGGAAGGTGAAATCCATTTCGGCCAGCTCGTCGCCCTGAGCGGCCAGGGACTCCACCTCGAGAAGGCGCTGCCGGGCGCGTTCGGCCGCCTCGCGCAGGCAGCGCAAGAGCTCGGGCGGGTCAGCGCCTTCCTCCGTCGGCGGGCCGGGCGGTTGATCCAATTCCGAGGTTTCCCGCAAGGTGGGAGCCTGGTCAAGCTGGGCGAGCCTTCTTTCCAGCCGCGAGGCCGCCGCAGCCACGGACCCCTGGCTGGCATCCGCGGGAGGCGGGGAGGAAACAGGCTTCTCATCATGCTCGCGCCAGTTCCGGGCGCATGGCAGCTCCAGCCACGGCGCGACGAACCGCAGCTCCTCCAGGTGCTCGTCGCAGGCGCGCCTGAGCGTCTGGGCCCACCCTTTAAGCTCCTCGCTGCCTTTTGCCACTGAGTCGGCGATCAGGGCCGCTTCGCCTGCGACGCCCACCAGCAAGGAAAACGCGGCACGCAGGGTTGAAGGCGCCCTCTCCAATTCGCTCCCAATCCTCGCCAGCGCAGGGTTCTTGGGTCCAAATTCACCAAGGACCGCCACCGTGTCGCGCAGGCCGGCAAACACCTGGGGCGTGAATATCCTCTCGTCGGGAAGCTCCCTTAGCCCGGAACCGTGCGTGAGCAGGTGCCCGGCGAGATTGCCGCTGTCCACACTCGATACATAGAGAGGGAGGAGTGGCTGGAGCGTGCGGGTATCATACCAATTGTAGAAGTGCCCTCGGTGCCGCTCGAGGCGCTTCATCGTGGCGAGGGCGTCGTGCGTGCGTCGGAGGAGGCCGCCCGTCGAAAGGTACCCGAAATCCCTCGCGGCCATGTTGGCGAGCAGCGCAAGTCCCATGTTCGTCGGGGAAGTTCGCGAGGCGATTGTCGGGGCCGGAACTTCCTGAAAATTGTCCGGCGGCAGCCAATTGTCCTGGGCGGAGACAAAGGTTTCAAAGAAATGCCATGTCTTGCGGGCTGTGAGCCTCAGAAAGGCCAGCTGGTCCGCCGCCAAGTCCGCCGCCTCGGTTTCAATGGGCCTGCTGATCCACCAGGCGATCCATGGAGCCGCCAGCCAGACGCAGAGGATCGGCAGCGCCAGGGGCCACTGCCCAGGCTGCAGCAAGAACAATAGGGCCCCGGCCAGCAGGGCGACGGCTGGCGCGATCCACATCGAGGCAAGAAAACTTGCGAGGTCCGCGCGGGTCGCCTGTTCCGAGTCGTTCGATGTCTGCCATTCGAGAAGCCGCCTGTGGGTCACGAACTGGCGCAGCAGCGTCCTTCCGACGGCATCCAGGCTGACGAACGCGTCGTAGGGAAGGAACGCAAGGGTGAGGAAAATCTGGCCGAGCTGTCGCCCGCAGGACCCTGCCACTCCTCGCAGATGCATCGACCACGGCAGGTCGGCCGGCCTGCTGAGCCCGTTGGCCAGCGCCGCCAGCAATCCGGGCAGCATGATGATCGCAAGGACCAGCAGCGAACCAAAGCCTCCGAGTTCGGGAAAGAGCAGCCAGCTGCCCAGCAACAGGAGCATCAGGGCGACCGGGACGAGGCTGCGCCTGAGGTTGTCGAGTATCTTCCACTGGGAGAGCGCCGAGAGCGGATTGGCCATTCGACGTGCGTCAGATCCGGGAACCCGCGGCAGAAGCCACTGCGTGATCTGCCAATCGCCGCGAATCCAGCGGTGACGACGGTCAATGTCCACGTTGTACCGGGACGGATGTCCCTCGTAGAACTCCACGTCGCTCACGAGGGCCGACCGCGCATGGCACGACTCCAGCAGGTCGTGGCTGAGGATGGTATTCTCCGGGATGCGCCCGTCCATGGCCTGCCGGAAGGCGTCCACGTCGTAGATCCCCTTCCCGATGAAGGAGCCTTCCTGGAAGACGTCCTGATACACGTCGGAAACCTCGCGCGTGTAGGGATCGATGCCCGGGTTGGACGCAAACAGCCGGACGAACCAGGACCGCCTGGCGCTCGGCAGGCTTACCCCTATGCGTGGCTGAAGAATGCCGTAGCCCTCGATGACGATCCCGCGCGTGGCGTCGAACACCGCGCGGTTCAGCGGATGGGCGATCGTTCCGACAAGCTGGCGGGCGGAATCGCGCGGAAGCTGGGTGTCTGTGTCGAGCGTGATGACGTACTTGATGGACGGCAAAATGGAAGCCTCCCCGACGACTTCGGAAAACCGGTCGCGGCCGCCCCCACGGAGCAGGGCGTTAAGCTCCTCGAGCTTCCCCCGCTTTCGCTCGTAACCCATCCACAGCTTTTCTCCGGCGTTCCAGCGGCGCGGGCGGTGGAGCAAGAAGAAGATATCCGAGGCGCCTGGCGAATACCTCAGGTTCAGCGACTGGATTCCCTCCCTCGCCTGCCGCAAGAGCGGCTCGTCTTCCTCCATGACCTCCTTCGGCGCGTCGCGAAAGTCAGTCAGCAAGGCGAAGTGAAGGTTCTTGTCACGATTCGAGAGGTAGTGAATCTCCAGGGTTTCGATTAGGCGGCTGACGCCCCCCGGGCCCGTGAGCATCGTGGGGACAACAACCATCGTGCGGCAGTCGGGAGCAATTCCGCCGGAGAAGTCCAGGCGCGGGAGGCGGCGCGGCTTCATCACCAGCGTGGAAAGCCAGTTCATCAGCGCTACGGCCAGCTGGCTTGCGCAAAGGCCGAAAACCAGGGTGAAGAAGATGATCTCCCATCCCGGTATTCCGTGCGTCGGGACCTGCCATATGAACCCCAGCGTGGCGGACAAGGTGAGGACCCCTATGCCGCCCACATAGAATATCAGCGGGAAGCGAAGGATGCTTCGTTCAAGGAACGTCCTCAACGGCCGCCGCACGCCAACGCTTCTCCCCAGCGCTGACTGGCCCTTGTCGACCAGAAAGAAGCCGACATGGGAGGTCCGGTCCCCGCGCCCCTTCTGCCGGCCGCTTTCCTCGGCAAGCTGGATGGCGCGCTGCGCGACCTCCTCCTCAGGCAGGGGGCCGTGCCGGGCTAGAAACTCGACCGAGTGGCGGTAGCGGTCACGGGTCGAGAAATCCATCGACCTGTAAACGTCGGCCGGGTCGGAGCGCAGGGTCTTCTCCACCAGACTCAGGCCCTCTACGAAATCCTTCCAGTCGGTGGTGCTCAGCCGACGAAGGCTCGCAATGCTGTGGCTCACGGAAACCTGATCGACGGCCTGACTTTGACTCTCCAACCGGAGGAGCTGCTCGATGGACAGCCCGTTTTCAACGAGCCGCTGCTCGAGCCAGCTGCGCGCGAGATGCAGCACCGGGCTTTGCCGCGACAGGCGACGGCTGAATTCGGCGACGAACGAACTGGAGAGGGCGAGATCGGACTTCGCCATGTCCGCCACAACGACGACAAGGTGGGACGGATTCGTCTCGGCCATGTTCTGCAGGCGATCCACCCACAGGTCGGCGAGGTCGCGCTCCTCCCGGGCGGTCGTCAGCCGGGTCGTGACGCGCTGGAGATTCTCGATCAATCCCAGGCGCAGCATGATGGGAATGGCCCACAACTCGCCCAGCTTCAGTGACGAGACCGTTTGGTAGGCGGCGATGAAGGCGCTGAGCAGCTCCGCATCAACCTGCGCATCGACGTGCGAGATCAATTCGAGCACAATGTCGTAGACGCGGGGAAATCCGGCGCATGGGCCGCTCGTGAGGCGGGGCAGCTCCCGGCTGTAGGCCCGGGGCAGGTGCCGCCGCGACATCTGGATCTGCTCTTCGATCAGGTAGAAGTTGTCCAGAAGCCATTCGGCGGCGGGAGTGATGCGCCGGCTAGAACCCACGGCGAGGGTCGAGCTGTTGAAGGCCCGGAGGCTCTGCTCGTTCCTGTCCAACCGAGCCAACAGGCGGTTGGAGCTGCCCTGGGTGACGATTCGGTGCTCCGAGGCCACCGCCCGCGCATGGCGCGCAAGCTGTTCGGCGCTGAAAAGCTCGGCGCGCAGCGGCGGTTCGACCTCGCGCGGGCGTGCCTGCCCAGCTATCCAGTTCTGCCAGCGGGACGAAGGGCTCAGCATTGTGTTTTTGCCATCAGGCCGCGGTTCCTGCCGTTGACTGACAAATCAAAGCTGATCCGGTTCGATTACAGACAGTTTGCTGTCGAATCCGACGCCGGCTGGGCGGGATTCACCAAGGGCAGGTTGCGCCGTTGTCATTCTGTCGCCACGTCCCGCGGAAGCGCCGGGAAGAGATGGGGATATGGTTTTCAGAAAATGCCGGTTTCATCTTAGCAGGATTGTGCGCCTTAGCTTGGGGGAAGCGTATGGGGTATTGTCCCCGGGTGACTTTGGTTTGGCATGCACGGAGCCATGGGGCGCGGCCGATCCGACATTGGGCCAACGAAGGTGAATCAACGCGCCGGCCCTCAGTATGGTCGACGACGCATTGCCGGTCTCCAGCTCGGGACGCCGACTGGACGCCTTTTCGACGTTCTGACTCCTCCGCGTCGGAACGCCAGGAGCGCTCCTGCCATGGCGCCGGACACGCTGAAGACTCTTAACCCGGGGCTGGCACAAACATGGCCGGAGTCGGTCTCTCGCCGCGCCTTGGTGGCGCGGATATCGCCTCCGCATCCCGCGATGCTCGGGCCCTAGCACGAAAGCCGGTGCCAGCATTCAGACTCATGTTATATGGTTCGGCCGTGATTTTTGGAACGGGCACTTCCAGGGTGCCAAGGGGGCCCCTCAAGTTTCGGTGCCATTAGGCCGCAACCCATGCGGTCGGTTAACCGGCGCCCAATGGCCGGCGGGCTTTGAAGGACGCCGGACCACCCAACCGGGAGGCCACCGTCGGACGGGATCTGATTCCCGTCGGCGCAATGTCAATCCCGGCCCGGGGCACCGATGACCTGGATCAAGGTCCGGGCCGCAGGAACAATCGCCCTGCCGAAGGCGGTGGGTGATCACCCCATGGGTCCAGGCGACAATGTGGTTCGTCCAGAACCTCTTTGGTGAGAAGATCCCCCTCGATGAGAATCAATGGGGCCAGATCCAAAACCACGGACGCTCGTTTGCAAAAATGCCCGACGGGCATCCAAGGCCTCGACGAGATCACCGGAGGCGGACTGCCGCGCGGGCGGGCAACGCTCGTATGCGGTGGCGCGGGTTGCGGCAAGACCCTGCTCGCCTCGGAATTCCTCGTGCGCGGCGCGACAGAGTTTGGCGAGGCAGGCGTGTTCGTGTCTTTCGAGGAGACGGACGTGGAGCTGAAGGTAAACGTCGCGTCGTTGGGCTTTGATTTGGCGAGCCTGGTTAGGCGGAAGAAGATCGTGCTCGAACACATCTACATCGAGCGCAGCGAGATCCAGGAAACCGGCGAATACGACCTGGAAGGCCTGTTCGTCCGCCTGAATTTTGCGATTGATTCCATAGGCGCCAAACGCGTGGTGCTGGACACGCTGGAGGCACTGTTCGCAGGCCTGCCAAACGAGGCGATCCTGCGCGCCGAATTGCGCCGGCTATTCCGCTGGCTCAAGGTCAAGGGGGTGACGTCCGTGATCACGGCCGAGCGCGGCCCCGACCAGCTGACACGCCACGGGCTTGAGGAATACGTGTCCGACTGCGTCATCCTGCTCGATCACCGGGTCAAGGACCAGATTGCCACGCGCCACCTGCGCGTCGTGAAATATCGCGGCACGTTGCACGGCACGAACGAGTTCCCGTTTCTCATCGCCGCCGACGGCCTCAGCGTGTTGCCCATCACGTCGCTCGGGCTCAACCACAAGGTGTCGAACGAACGGGTATCCACCGGTATCCCGCGCCTCGACGCGATGCTGGGAGGGCGGGGGTTCTTCCGCGGCAGCAGCATCCTGCTCACGGGCACGCCCGGCACCGGCAAGACCATCACAGCCGGCTGCTTTGCCCAGGCCGCAGCCCAGCGCGGGGAGCGCGTGCTCTTCTATTCGTTCGAGGAGTCGCCCGACCAGATCATCCGCAACATGCATTCCATCGGCTTGAACCTGGAGCCGTTGGTGAAGAGTGGCCTGCTGCGGCTTCGCGCGGCGCGTCCCACGCTCTACGGCCTGGAAATGCACTTGGCGACGATGTTCAAGGAGATTGCCTCATTTCAACCCCAGGCAGTCATCATAGACCCGATCACCAGCCTGATGGTCGCGGGCACTGACTACGAGACCAAGGGAATGGTTACGCGGCTTATAGACTATCTGAAGGGCGGGCAGGTCACGTCGCTCTTCACCAGCCTGACGCACGGCGGGCACGCGCTGCAACAAAGCGAAATCGCGATGTCATCCCTCATGGATTCCTGGCTGTTGTTGCAGGACCTCGAGGGCAACGGCGAACGCAATCGTGTGCTCTACGTGATCAAGGCGCGGGGCATGGCGCACTCAAACCAAGTCCGCGAGTTCCTGATCTCGAATCGGGGCATCGACCTCGTAGACGCGTACGTAGGCCCAAGCGGCGTCCTAACCGGCTCAGCACGGGTCGCTCAATCCGCCCGAGAAGAGGCCGAGGCGCTGGCCGTCAGACAGAAAGCCGCCCGAGACAAACGGGATCTGGAGCACAAACGAGAAGCGCTTGAACGCCAAATCGGCGGGCTGCGCGCCGAGTATTTGTCCAGCGCAGAGGAGCTTCGGCGGATTGAAAAACAGGTCGGAAAGCAGACACGCTTGCTGACCGATGAGCGGACCAAGCTGGGCCGCCTGCGCCATGCCGATGCCTCAGTGGCGACCAACACGAATGGCAATGCCAGTTCGACGCACAGAAGATGATGAAGACCGAAACGATCAGGCGACGGGTGTCAGGCTCCGATTCCCAGCGAGCCAAGATCTGGCAACTGCGTCTTTACGTAGCCGGCCAGACGACCAAGTCGCTGGTGGCGCTCTCGAATCTGAAGAAGATTTGCGAGAACCACCTCAGCGGCATCTACAAGATCGAGGTTATTGACCTGCTGGAGAACCCCAGACTTTCCAGCGGAGACCAGATACTTGCCATCCCCACTCTCGTGCGCAAGTTGCCGAAGCCCGTCCGAAAGATCATTGGCGACTTGTCCGACACGGAACGCGTGCTCGTCGGGTTGAATCTGCGAACCGCCAGGTAACCGAGGAGAATACTCTGATGAAGAACAAGGTCAGCCGCACGACAAAGGCCTTTGAAAGGGCCCTGACGGCCCGCCCCGCGGGCAAGTACATCCTGCGACTGTACGTGGCCGGGGCCACCGACAGATCGCAGCAGGCCGTCCTGCGCGCTCGGCAACTGTGCGAGACCGAATTCAAGGGCAACTACGTTCTGGAAGTGATCGACGTCTACCAGCAGCCCATCTTGGCGCGTGATGGCCAGATCGTCGCGACACCCACGCTTGTAAGGGAATTCCCGCAGCCGGTGCGCAGGCTCATCGGCAACCTCTCGAACACAACCGGCCTGTTTGTCGGGTTGGATTTGGGTTCGAGATGTAAGACCACCATTTGAACACAACCGGGAGCCAACGTTCCTCCAGCCCCGAGCCGCCTCGCGACCCCACCGAACTCCGCGAGCGTCTGGCTGAGGCCGAGGAAACGATCCGTGCCATTCGCAGTGGCGAAGTGGACGCGTTGATGGTCGCCGGCAGGTTGGGCAGAAGAGTGTTCACCCTGGAAGGAGCCGAGCACGCCTACCGAATGCTCATCGAATCCATGAACGAAGGGGCCCTCGAGCTGGCGCCTGACAAGACGATTCTTTACTCCAACGCGTGTTTCGCCCGAATGGTCAAGCACCCGCTGGAGCAAGTGATAGGCAGCTCATTTCGCCGCTTTCTCTCTGTTGGAGACCGGAGAATGCTGCGACAGCTCATGATGCGGGCCGACAGATCCGGGGCGAAGATCCAGGTGACTATCAACACCGGCGACGGATCGAAGATGCCGGCGCAGATCTCCGTTCGCCCGCTTCCAAGGAATGGTTTCGAGCACGCTGCCTTCGGCGTCGTGGTGACGGACTTGACGGAGCCCCGGCGAAACGAGGAACGGCTGCGGGCCCTGACGCGTCGCGTGGTGCAAGCGCAGGAAGAGGAGCGCGGCCGGGTGGCATTCGAGTTGCACGACAACATCACCCAGCCTCTCTGCGCAGTCGTTTTTCAAAGCCAGGCGCTGGCGGATAAGCTTTCTGTGGCCGACGGGGCCCCGAAGCGGGAGGCCATGAAACTCCGCGACATGCTTGGGGAGACCGCCGACGAAGTGGAGCGCATCTCTGCCAATCTCGGGCCCAGCCTGTTGGAAAACCTGGGCCTGGTCACCGTGCTCCGCTCCGCAAGGGCGGAGCTTTTGAGCCGGACGGGCCTGCAGGTCAAGTTGACCTGCCCGCGGTCAATCGCGAGGATGCCGGCCGATGTAGAGTTGGCGCTTTACCGAATATTCCAGGAGGCATTGAGAAACGTGGCGAAACATGCGCGCGCGCACCGCGTTGCCGTGCGTCTCAAACGGCGGGACGCATTCGTTCAAATGGTGATAGATGACGACGGTGTCGGCTTCAACCCGGATCATCGACCGGCCAGGCGAAAAGGGATAGGCGGCCTTGGCCTGCTCAGCATGCGCGAACGAGCGGCATATGTCGGCGGCTACCTCACGGTCGAATCCGGCCGCCATGCTGGCACACAGATCAATGTGCGCATTCCCTTGACGTAATGCCCGAGGTACGCGCCTCCAACGTGAGACTTCGGACGCCCCTTGATCGAATGATGCGTCCGGATGGCGCTTCGTATCCATCTGGAATCCCATCCGGAGCCTCATAGCCGATCCAACCCGGCGGAGGCAGATGCGGCGGTCCTAGATGCCGTCGCAAGAGGCGTGCATGCCAACGTCCTGTCGCAAGCGTCGATTCCAGGCGGCCTTGCTGTCGGCGCGAGACGAGCCGGCCACATAGTATAGGAGGACAACCTCAGCCAGCTAACCCGGCGCAATGAGGCTGTTGAGCCTCCTCCCACACCGCCTACGGCTCCCCGTCCCGGTCAGGTCTTCGCGCGAAATCCGCCCATCAAAAAGACGATGAGGCATATGAGCAGGATCAGGCCAACCCCACCGCCTCCGATGACGGGCCCTCCAAAGTAAAAGCCGCCGCCGCCGAACAGGAGAAGAAGCACAATTATCAGGAGCAATAGGTTCATGGCCGCATGATAACACTCTACCGGCGCCGACTCTATGGGGTCTTCGCCTCCCCAAGAAACTGTCCCTGCGGCGTTGCTCAGGCCGAAAGGGGCAATCGCGAGCTCCGAACGCCGCGGCTGTCGCTGAAGCAAACGCTGGCGAGGCCCCGTCTCGCCACGGGGGACAACGATGATCAAGGCCCTTTAAGACCCCATGGCGCCGCGCCGATTCCCGGGGTACCATGCAGGATTCATTCGTTCCACCACAAGCACTTTGGACCCGGCAAGGTATTCCTGCTCCCCCGCGGCGTGAATGCCGCTGGGCGAACGGAGACCCGTCCTCGGGTCCGTGACGTGATCCATCAACGCCGGAAGAACCCCGCGAATCTGCCATGAGCCAAAAAACCAACGACCTTCCCTCGGACAGGAAAACCCCGGGAGAAACCATGAAGCCCCCTATGCTCCAGGGCCTGGGCAATCAGGCTGCCTTGTCCAATGCGGCCTCACGCCGGATGATCGCCGCCCAGCTCAAATCGGGCGCCGCGAACCACGCGCGGCATCACGTCTCCAGGCAGACGCAATCCTGAGCCGCCGGCACGGCCGCAGGGGCGCTCATGCCCAGTCGGAAGGAGCGGAACCCCCTCGGCGGGCCCCGGTGTTGCGGCAAGGCGCCAGTGACGTTCAGCGGCGCGATCCCTTGCCCTGCCCTTCGGTGTTTTCCTTCACCGCCGCGATCATCTCGTTCATCCCGTCCTTGATCTCGCCGACCTGCGGATGGACCTCCTTGATGAGGTCGTGCTCGATCCGGGAGAGCTTCTCGATGCGTTTGCCCTGCTCGCCAAGCTTGTTGAGAAGACGATTCTGCAAGGCTGAGATCCGGTACATCCACACGAAGCAGACGCCCCAGCACACGGTGCCAGCCACCGCCATCGAGAAGGCCATGCCGCTTCTGTCCATTGCCTGTCAACTTACGCGATTGCCCCCTGTGCAAGTGGGCCGAAGGGAATCCTCCTCGAGATACCACCGGCGGAGTACGGGGTCGCCGAGAGCTGCCGCACCTGTCCGGCCCCGGTTCGGCCGGAAATGAAGTCGGCCAGACTGGCAATGCTGCCGAGAATGATTCGTGACTCCTCCTCGCCGCGAATCGCGATTCCGAACTCCTCTTCGACGCAGAGGGCAAGCTCGAGCATGTCGAGGGAGTCGAGGTCGAACGTGCAGCCGGTGAGTGGCTCGTCGTCCGCAATGCTGTCCGTAACCAGGATATCAATCCTGAACATCTCGGCCATGAAACGCTTCAGGTGTGAAAGCAGCAGGGCTTGATCACGGCTTCGATATCTCACATCCCAAGGGTATCGCGAGTTCACGGCGACAGCCATGGGGTGTTCCCCTTCCGCGAACATGGTGGTGCGGCCGCCCTCCCTCCCGCTTGCGGTTCTGCCAGCCCGGCCGCGATGCCGTTCTTGAACAGCGGCTTCGGCACGGTGGCGCCCCAATCGACGAGACCATGGCCGCGTCCAAGAGGGCGAAACGCGTGCAGCACCATGGATAGTGGGCCCACAGGGATTCGAACCCTGAACCAAAGGATTATGCATACCACTTCGGCTTTCGCCGCCGCAGTCCCTGACGGAATCCGTGCGTGGTCTGGACCATGCCTTCACCATACCGCCTTCGGCTTAGGTGGGTGATTATGGTCTCTACACCTTACCGCGCCCTCGCGCGGGCTTGGCTCGGCATTGGGTCGCCCTTGACGGGCAGGCCGTTCACCGAATTTACACCTGACTACTGGCGGATTTCCCCGCCAGCGACCCACTTCTGAGTCCTCTGCTCTAACCGTTGAGCTATAGGCCCGTAATATCCAAAGAACTGCTGGAGCGTGGGTTGTTCCCCATTCATTCTCAACAGGAAACGATTGTATCGCGCAGGGGATGTTGCAGGCGCCAAGCGGTGAGTCGCGGACCTCGGACCAACGAGGTGGACACCGATGGGGCCACGCCACTATCGTTTGGCCCAGGGTTCGAAACCATTTGGGCCCGCGATCGCTCGCCGTGAAACCAATCCGCCCGCGCTTTGGTGCCGATCGGGACGCTCTCTGCCGGGCCACCCGCCGGCGCCGGGCGGATGGAAGAATCCCATGGCCCGTTCTCCTGTGCATCGCCCTCGCAGGCTGCGGGCCGAAGGATCCCCTCGACATCAGGGTGGACGCGAAGAACTACATCGCGTTCTCCATGTGGGAGGCCGACGCGGCCCCTAAACTCACCGCGCAGCAGCTTAGCGACTTCAACGAGGCGCTCCAGGAGATCAGGTTCCGGATAATGGCGGAAGGCACTGCCGCTGGAGGGACCGGCGTCGAGCAGGCGTCCTGGGCCATCATCGACGACAAGACAATTCGCGAAGTGCTCTGGATGGGGCTGGGGCGGGAGCTGGCGCGAGTGCGGGCCGAGCAGGCAGCGCTCGCCAAGGCAATGGAACACAACAGGCGGTTGTCCACCAGGCCGGACGACATCGACTCGAAGAACTACCTGTCATATCTGCGCGAGCGCGACACCGAGCATCTCAATGAAGTGAATGCCCAGATGTCCCGCGTCCGGGAGCGCCTCGCCGCATACGGGCTGCCGGTGGAGATCGCCCTCCAGCCGATCGCCGGCGCAAGCGAGGCCTCGGAGCCGGCGTCCGAGGATGAGCCTCCGGTCCAGCTAAACCCAAGGAATAGCGACCGCTGAGCCCTGGTCCGGGGTGCCGGCACACCCGGTGCCCGCGGCCATGGGGCCCATCGACTCTTGCAGGCGGCCCCTGGCCGCCAGATAAAGCGGCGTGCGCTACCTCAGCCTTCTCATCCTGGCGGCGATGCTCCGGGCCGAGCCCCCTGCCGCCCCCAGCTACCTCCTGAAGCCGGAGCGCGTCTTCGACGGCGAGGCGATGCACGAAGCCTGGGCCGTCGTCGTCGCGGGCGCCAAGATCGAGTCGGCGGGCCCGGTGGCCGGGCTCAGGGCGCCGGCGGGCGCCAAGGAGATCGACCTGGCGTCGGCGACGCTCCTGCCCGGCCTGATCGAGGCCCATTCCCACATCCTGCTCCATCCCTACACCGAGGCGTCGTGGAACCGCCAGGTCTCAGGCGAGTCCGACGCGCTCAGGGTCGCGCGGGCGACCAACAGCCTGCGGGCGACGCTGCTGGCGGGCTTCACCACCATCCGCGACCTCGGCACCGAGGGGGCCGGTTGGGCCGACGTGGGGCTGAAGCAGGCGGTTGACTGGGGGATCATCCCCGGCCCGCGCATGCTGGTCGCGACAAGGGCGATCGTCGCGACAGGCAGCTACGGCCCGAAGGGCTTCTCGGCCGAGTGGACCGTGCCGCAGGGCGCCGCCGAGGCGAGCGGCGTCCCGGACCTGATCAGGGAGACCCGCAACCAGATCGGCCACGGGGCGGACTGGATCAAGGTCTACGCCGACGGCCGCTGGGGGCCGCACGGCGAGATGGAGCCGACATTCTCGCTCGACGAGCTGAGGGCCGTGGTCGAGACCGCCCGCAGCAGCGGCCGGCCGGTCGCGGCGCACGCCATGACGGCCGAGGGGATGCGTCGGGCGGTCCTGGCGGGCGTCGAGACTATCGAGCACGGCACGAACGGCACGCCCGAGGTCTTCCGGCTGATGAAGGAGCACGGGGTCGCCCTTATCCCCACCCTCGCGGTGACGGGCGGAATGGCGGGCGCGAAGGAGGCGTTCCACGCCGCGATCGCCGCCGGCGTCACGATCGGCAGCGGCAGCGACGTGGGGGTCTTTGCGCACGGCAACAACGCCCTTGAGCTGGACGCGATGGTGCAGTTCGGCATGCCGGCTGCCGACGCCCTGCGCGCGGCCACGTCGGTCAACGCCCGGATCCTCCACGTTGGGGACACGGTCGGCAGGATCGCGCCCGGCCTGCTGGCCGACCTAGTCGCCGTCGAGGGCAATCCCGCGGACGACATCGGCCGCCTCCACGCCGTGCGTCTGGTTATGAAGGACGGCGTCCTTTACAGGGCGCCGTGACGAATGGGGCGGGGCGGCTGAGCCCCCGGGGGTCGCAGGCGGCGGGCCGCGGGCAAAAAAACCGTTTGTGAACGGCCGCGACCGGGGCACCTTGGGTGGCCGCAGCGCCCATGAACCTCCGAAGGATCGTCGATCGCTACCAGAACCTCCCAAAGCGCACGCGCTCGGTCCTGCTGACCTGCCTTTACGGCGTCGGCGCGGGCTTCGCCGCGGTCGTTTTCCAGCTCGGGATGAACATGGTCTATCAGCATGGAATTGTCGCGCTGTCGCGCCATTCGACCGCTGCATTCCTGGCCGGAAGCCTAGCGGTTATCGTCTCAGCCTCGCTGGTCGTCGGATGGCTGCTCAACTCGTTCTGCCCGGAGGCCGCGGGCAGCGGCATCCCTCAGCTCAAGGCGGCGTTCTGGAAGGATTTCGGCTTCGTGCCGTGGAGGGTCGTCTGGGTGAAGCTCGTGGCCGGCATCGTGAGCATCGGGGGCGGCTGCAGCCTGGGGAGGGAGGGGCCCTCGGTGCAGCTGGCCGGCGCCCTCGCGTCCAACCTCGCCGGGCTGGCGGGCGAGCCCAAGCAAAACAGGCGCTTTGGCGCCGCAGCCGGCGCCGCGGCCGGGCTGGCGGCCGCCTTCAACACCCCCATGGCGGCCATCGCCTTCGTGCTGGAGGAGATGATCGGCGACCTCAACAGCCGCTACCTCGGCGGACTCCTGCTGGCGTCGGTCCTCGGGGCGCTGATGGTGCACGGCATCATCGGGCGCGAGCCGTCCTTCCTCATGCCCCACGTGGACGCACCGACCTGGGTGGGCTACGCGCTGACGCCTCTCGTGGCGGCGCTGGCGGCAGTCGTCGGCGTGTATTTCCAGAGGGCCGCCATCGGCCTGCGCGGCCGCTGCAAGCGGTCGGCGGCCCTGCCGGCGTGGGCCCAGCCGGCGCTGGGCGGATTGGTCACCTGGGCACTGGGCGCGGCTGTGTTCGTGAGGACCGGAAGGCTGGGGGTGTTCGCCCTGGGATACGGAGACCTGTCCTCGGCGCTCGCGGGCCACATCGGCTGGAAGATCGCCGGCGTGCTCCTGGCGGCGAAGTTCATCGCCACCTTCGCGTGCTACGGCTTCGGCGGCTGCGGCGGCATCTTTTCGCCTACGCTTTTCTTCGGGGGGATGGTCGGCGTGATCGTTGCCGGGCTGGCGGGCCTGGAGTGGCACGTGCAGCAGGCGGACCTGCTGACGCTCGCCGTCGTGGGCATGAGCGCCACGCTAGGCGCGGTCGTGCGCGCGCCGGTGACGGGCGTCCTGATCGTGTTCGAGATGACGCACGAGTTCGGCCTCGTTCCGGCCCTGCTTCTGGGCGGCCTGGTGAGCCAGGCCATCAGCCGTCGGATGCTCAGCCACAGCTTCTACGACGCCCTCCTCAAGCAGGACGGCGTCAGCCTGGAGCAGGCGCAGCCGCCTCGCGACCTGCGCAGCTGGCAGCAGCTGCCGGTGTCCGCCATCGCGAACTTCCAGCCGACGGTCGCGCGCAGCCTGGCGGCCGCGGACCTCGACGCCCTGCTCAAGGCGTCGCCCTACTCCCGGTTCCCCGTCGTCGAAGGCGAGCGGCTTGTCGGGATCCTGTCCCGGGACGAGGCGTCGCTCGCCGCCAGGGAGGGCCGCGCCCCAATGCTTCTGCCGCCGGTGTCGGTCCAGCCGTCGCAGAGCGTCGAGAAGCTGCAGTCCAAGCTGATCGAGTCTGGAGCCGGGATCGTCGTGCTTCTCGACCAGCCCGGCGGCCGGGTGCTCGGCCTGGTCACGCTGCACGACCTGCTGCGGGCCCAGACGGCCATGGCCAGGGACAGCGGGCCGTAGGGCCCTCCCCGATGGACAATGGGATTGCAACCCGCCGCCCCGCCCGTCAACTCGCGGGGATGAAGCTTGCTTCCAGGGCGGTTCCCTGGGTCGGCGCCGGGATCTTTGCCGGCATCGTTCTGATCACCCTCGGATGGGCGGCCTACACGCACCATGTCTGGGAGGACTTCTACATCACGTACCGCTCGAGCAAGAACATGGCCCTCGGCAACGGGCTGGTGTTCAACGTGGGCGAGCGCCTCCAGACGTTCACCTCGCCGCTGCAGGCGCTGCTCCCGGGGGCGATCGCGTGGCTGACGCGCTGCAGGAGCGACGAGCTCGTCATCTGGATCTACAGGGTGCTCGGCGCGTGCGCCCTAGGCTGGACCGGCGTCCTCCTCTGGAAGACGTCGCGGTGCTGCCAGTGGCCGGCCGCGGCCACGGCGGCCTGCCTGGGCCTATTCGCCTTCGACGCCAAGACGATCGACTTCACGGCGAACGGGATGGAGACGCCCTACCTGCTCGTCTTCATGGCCTGGCAGGCGTACCTTGTCATCTCGGGGGGCGGCGTCCTCTGGCTTGGCGCCGCCTGGGCGGGCATGATGCTGAGCAGGCCCGACGCCTTCATCCAGATCGGCGCCTTCTACGCGGCGGTGCTCCTGTTCGCGGAGGCCGGGAGCCGCCGGGGGCTCGTCCTTCGCGCGTTCCGGGCCGGCGCGGTGGCCGCCGCCCTCTATCTGCCGTGGTTCCTCTGGGCCCTGTGGTACTACGGCACGCCGGTACCCCACACGATCGTCGCGAAGGGGCTCGACATTGCGTCGGGGCTGGGACCCGTCCTGGTGTCGGTCTGGAAGGCGCCCCTGCAGATCATCACCTACGGCGCCTTCCACCGGGTTCTCTTCGCGCCGACCAACATCGAGATGGCGCCGTGGGAGGAGTGGGGCTTCGCGGCGAACAGCCTCTGGCGCCTGCTCGCCCTGCCGGTCTGGTACTACTGGCTCAACCCGTGGGGTGGGCGCTGGGCGCGCACCATCTCCCTCTGGCTCTTCCTCGGCTCTATCTACGCGATCTGCGCCCCCGGGGCCCCCTGGTACGTCCCGCCGTACGCGCTCGTGGCCATGGTCGGGTGGGCCTTCGTGATCGGCGACATCGCGAACCTCATGGGCAGGGACGGGGCCGGCGCGAGCATGCCCGGGGTGACCGTCCTGCGCACGCTCCTCGCGTGCGCGGTCCCGGCGGTCGTGGTCTTCCAGGCGGGCATCAGCCTCCTGATGGCGAACGCGATGCGGCTCCAGCAGGCGATCATCGAGGACGGCAGCCGCCGGGCCATAGGCCTCTGGCTCCGCCAGAACGCCGCCCCCGGCGACACCGTCTTCCTCGAATCCCTCGGCTACATCGGCTACTTCTCGAACCTGAGGACGTACGACTTCCCCGGCCTGTCCTCGACCGAGGTCGTGGCCGCCAGGAGGAAGCTCGCGACGGACGAGTTTGACGCCCTGATCCAGGAGGTGAGGCCGGTCTGGATCGTCCTGCGCCCGGGAGAGGCCGCGCGGATCGCCTCGAGGGCGCCGGGAATGCTCTGGAGCGGCGGCAAGGGCGAGTACCGGCTCGAGCGCGTCTCCGACCAGTCGTCGGTGGTGTCGGCGCTCGGGGACACGCCCGGCCGCTCGCTCCTCGCCTACGACCAGACGTTCCTCGTCTACCGCCGGGCGCGCTGACGCCGCGGCGTGCGCCCGGGCCGGCGCGCCCATTTGCAAAGGCGCTCCTGGCTCGATAAACTGCCCCATGATGGCATCGCTCCTTAACGACGCGTCCGACCCGCCGGCCGACGGGGCCCTCGTCGACGCATATTCGCACGCCGTTTCCGGCGCGGTCGCCGCCGCCAACCCGGCCGTCGTCCACATCGAGGTCGGAGCCGGCGGCGCCCCTGGCGGCTCCGGCTCGGGCTTCTTCATCTCGCCCGACGGCTACCTGCTGACCAACAGCCACGTGGTCAGCGGCGCGCGCGACGTGCGCGTATTCCTCGGCGACGGCCGCAGGCTCTCAGCCGACCTGGTCGGCGACGATCCCGACACCGACCTCGCGGTCCTGCGCGTGAGCGCCGTCGACCTCGCCCACCTTGCGCTGGCCGACAGCGGCGCCGTGCGCCCCGGCCAGATCGCGATCGCGATCGGGTCCCCCATGGGCTTCCAGCAGACGGTGACGGCGGGGATAGTCAGCGGCCTGGGCCGCTCGCTGCGCGCCGCCTCGGGCCGGCTGATCGACAACGTCATCCAGACCGACGCCGCGCTCAATCCCGGCAACTCGGGGGGGCCGCTCGTCAACACCCGCGCGGAGGTCATCGGCGTCAACACGGCGATCATCCGGCCTGCCCAGGGGATCTGCTTCGCCATCGCGAGCAACACCGCCCGCTGGGTCGCCGCGTGGCTCATCAAGGAGGGCCGCATCAGGCGCAGCTTCATCGGCGTAGCCGGGCAGACCGTGCCGCTCCTGCGCAAGCTCGTCCACCACCACCGCCTCGCCCAGGACACGGGCGTGCTGGTCGCGGGCCTCGAGCCGGACAGCCCGGCCTCGCGCGCCGGGCTCCTCGAGGGCGACATCCTGCTCGCCCTCGACGGCGCGCCGACGCCGGCCGTCGACGCGCTGCACAAGCTCCTGACGAGCGACCGCATCGGCGAGCGCGCGATCGTGACCTTCCTGCGCGGCGTCGAGATCCGCCGCCACGCGATCATCCCCCTGGAGACGCCCGGGCGGGGGTGAGCCCCGGCCGGGGCCTACCTGTGCCGGCTGAGCGCGAGGAAGAGGGTGACGAGCAGGACGACGGCCCCGACGCCCATCATCGCGCCCGCCAGCAGCGGCGTCCCCTGGAGGCTGAGCCGCCAGCGGGGCGCCCGAAGGCGCCCGCTCAGCCCGGTGACATGGACCCGTTCCGGCGCGTCGAGGTCGGCCCGGAAGGCGGCGACGCTCGGGTAGCGCTCCGCGGGGTCGCGCCGCATGGCGCGGAGCACGATCTCCTCCGCCTCCGGGGTTAGGGCGGGGTTCAGCGTCCGCGGCGCGGCGGGATCCCCCGTCACGCGCAGCTGGGCGGCCGCCCACGGGTCCTCGCTCAGGAAAGGGAGTGCTCCCGTCAGCATCTGGTAGAGGATCACGCCGAGGCTGTAGATGTCGGTGCGCTCGTCGTTGCGCTTGTTGCGGACCTGCTCGGGCGCCATGTACTCCGGCGTCCCGAAGAGCGGGGTGAGGCCCGCGAGGATGCCCTCCCCCGTGTCGGTCTCCGCCGCGAGCCCGAAGTCCATGAGGCAGAGCGTCCCGTCGCGCCGGATCATGATGTTGTCGGACTTGACGTCGCGGTGGATGAAGCCCCGGGCGTGCATGGCACCCACGGCCCCGCAGATGGCGCTCGCGATCCTCAGGGCGTCCCTCTCCGGGATCGGCCGCGTGCGATGCATGACGAACGAGAGCGTGCACCCGTCCACGAACTCCGTCACGATGTACGGGCGGCTCCTCGGGCCCGGCACGCGGATGAACCTGAGGAGCCGCGGATCGTCGAGGGACTCGCCTATCCGCGCCTCGCGCTCGAAGCGCCCGAACGAAATGGGGTCGGCCTCTATCTTCCTGAGCGGCACCTTGACCGCGACCGGGCGGTTGCCGGATGCCCGGTCCTCGGCGCGGTAGATGGTCGCCATGCCGCCGCGCCCGATCGTCTCCCGGATCAGGAACCGGCCGTCCAGGAGGTGGCCGGCCGGCAGCTCCGCCTCGAGCGGGGGGCCGAGCCCCACCCGGTCGGGAAGCTCGCCGCAGCACGCAAGGCCCGCCAGCGGAGCCGGGTCCCCGGGCTCCGCCTCGGCTGGACCGGGGGCGCCAGCGGACGGCCGCACGGATGCCGGGACGATTGACATGGCGCCGGCGAGCCTAGCAGCTCGAGGGCGCCTCCGTTAGATAAAATGCGCCCCGAACGCATTAAGAATTCATTAACGGTGCAGGCCCTCCGGCGCCCGAAAAGCCCCTTCGCCGGCGGGACATGCGGATCCCGCGGCGCCCGTTTGACTCCCGCGGCCCGCGGGAGTCCGTTTCGGCATGGGCTCGCATTGCCCCTTGAAGGGGCCTACAAAGGGACGCCCATTCCATCCCCATGAAGATCCGCCCCTTTCTCCCGGGAGCCTTCGCAGTGGCCCTGATTTCCGGCCTGGTCCCCGCGGCGGCCGCCCGCGGCGGGGACGAGGTGACTGGCATCACCGCCGTGGCCTCAAAGGTGAGCGGGGACTACGCCCGCCCAAGGCTTCCGGACGGCTTGTTCCAGCCCGAGTACTACACCTTCGGGAAGGGCGGAAAATGGGGCGGCGAGATAAGCGACGCCACGATGGACAAGCTCCAGTTCATGGACGTCGCGCGGGTCATCGCCGCGTCCCTGGCGGGCCAGAACTTCCTCCCTGCGAAGGACGCGGCCAGCACGAGGCTTCTCATCATGCTCTACTGGGGGACGACCCAGGTCCCGGGGCCGACCTCGGACTCCATAGCGTACGACCAGCTGGGCGTGGCGCAGGGAAACCTGAGCGGCTTCACGACCTCCTCCGCGACAAACCCGGCCGCGAAGGTTGTCGTCGGCGGCGCGGCGGCGGACGCGGCGATGTCGCAGATGTCCGCGGCGCTCACGCTCCTGAACATGGAGAACGAGCAGAGGGACCGCACCGACTTCGCGAACGCCCACATGCTGGGCTACGACTCCGAGGGGCTGATCGGAACCGACTTCGGGAGAAACATGAGGGGAACCGCGTTCGAGGTGAGGAGGGACGACCTGGTCTCGGAGATAGAGGAGAACCGCTACTTCGTTGTCCTCATGGCCTACGACTACCAGCTTCTTTGGAAGAAGAAGAGGCACAAGCTGCTCTGGGAGACGCGCTTCAGCATCAACGAGCGCCACAACGCCTTCGACAAGGCCCTGCCGGCCATGGCGCACTACGCCTCGCGGTATTTCGGGCAGGAGAGCCACGGCCTGCTGAGGGTCAAGGTGCCGGAGGGGCGGGTCGAGGTGGGCGAACCCAAGTCGCTCGGCGAGGTCGAATCTCCCCAGAAATGACACCCCGCGCCCCCATGCGCCGGCCGCCAGGCGCGGCTCCCGAAATTGCCGCTCGCCTCACCCTGACCCCTTTTGTACCTTATATCCAAGTGCCCCCTCCCCTTTCGCACTAACCCAGAACGCACAGCAATCAGAGACACATGAACCTCGCACCCCCCCTTCGCATGGCAGCCCGCACCGCGCTGGTCGCCTCAACCGCCCTTGCCACGGCCCTGCTGTCGGCCCCCATTGCCCGCGCCCAGGCCAACTACGCGACGCCCTATACCTTCAACACGTTCGTGGGAACCCCGTACTTCCCCGACGGCGCCGACGGGACAGGGCCCGCGGCCGAATTCTACGCCCCCGCCTCCTCGGTTGTGGACGCCTCCGGCAATCTGTATGTCGCGGACCAGGGTGACGACACCATCCGCATGATCACGCCGTCCGGCGTCGTCACCACGATCGCGGGCACGGCCCTGACCCCCGGCAGCTCGGACGGGACCGGTTCCGCCGCGCTCTTCAAGCTGCCGAACGCCGTCGCGCTGGACGGAAATGGCAACCTGTACGTGGCCGACACGGGCAACGACACAATCCGCAAGGTCGTCCTCGCGACCCACGCCGTGACGACGATCGCCGGCACGGCGGGAAACGGCGGCAGCAACGACGGCACGGGAACCGCCGCCCAGTTCAATTCCCCGATCGGCATCGCGGTCGACGGTAGCGGCAATATTTTCGTAACGGACCTGAACAACAACACGGTCCGCAAGATCACCATGCCCGGGGCCGTCGTCACCACATTCGCGGGCACCGCGCCGGTCGCTGGGAGCATCGACGGGACCGGGGCGGCAGCGCGTTTCCATTATCCGTACGGGCTCGCCATAGACTCGGGCGGCAACCTGTATGTCGCGGACGGGTTAAACGACGATATCCGCAAGATCACCTCGGCGGGGGTCGTGACCACCTTCGCGGGCAAGGCCGGCAACCAGGGCCACGCGGACGGGACCGGGGCCTCGGCGTCGTTCTACACGCCGGAAGGCGTGGCGGTCGACGCCAGCGGCAACGTGTATGTCGCGGACGCCAACAACGACCTTGTCCGCAAGGTTACATCGGGGGGCGCGGTGACCACCATCGCGGGGGCCTACAGCTTCTCTGGCTTCGTGGACGGGACGGGAGCCGGTGCGGAATTCTCCGCGCCGGCCGGTGTCTCGGCCGACTCGGGCGGCAACGTGTATGTCTCGGACGCGGGCAACAGCTCGATCCGCAAGATCACGCCCTCGGGCGTCGTGACCACGATTGCGGGCACGTCGGGGGAAGGCTTCGCGGACGGGACGGGAAACGCAGCGCGGCTCTACTACCCCGAGGACCTGGCCATCGACGGGAACGGCAACATGTACGTCGCTGATTCCGAAAACTGCACGATCCGCAAGGTCACGCCGGCAGGCGTCGTGACCACCGTCGCCGGCACGCCCGGCAACATCGGCAGCGCCGACGGGACGGGACCCTCGGCCCAGTTCTACTACCCCTACGGGGTCGCGCTCGACGGAAACGGCAACCTGTTTGTCACCGACCAGTTGAACTCGACGATCCGCAAGGTCGTCCTGTCGACCGGCGCCGTCACCACCGTGGCGGGCAGCCCGGGGGTCCAGGGCTCCACGAACGCCACCGGGTCCGCGGCCTCGTTCTTTTACCCGGCGGGCATCGCGGTCGACTCGGGCGGCAACATCTATGTCTCCGAGCAGAGGAACTTCGACGTCCGAAAGATAACCTCGGCGGGGGTCGTGACGACGCTGGCGGGCACGGCGGGCGCGATCGGCCACGCCGACGGCACGGGGCCCGCGGCGAGCTTCGACGCACCGGCTGGCATGGTGCTCGACGGAAGCGGCAACCTGTATGTCGCGGACCTGGCCAACGCCACGATCCGCAAGATCGTCTTGTCGACCGGCGTCGTGACCACCTTTGCGGGCCTGCCGACGATCCAGGGCGACCTGGACGGGCCGGTCGCGACCGCCCAGTTCGGCGGCCCCTCCGGCATCGCGATCGACGGAAGCGGCAACCTCTACGTGGCGGACTGGAAGAACAACACGATCCGCAAGATCAGCGCGTCGGGCATCGTGACCACCCTCGCGGGCACGACGCCCCCCATACTTCCCCCGAACAGCCCGCAACCCCCCCCGCAGGACCTGTACGCCGACGGGACGGGATCCGCGGCGCTGTTCGACCAGCCGTTCGACGTCGTCGTGGACAAGAGCGGCAACCTCTTCGTGACGGACGCGAGGTACAACAACGCGATCCGCATGGGCACCCTCTCCGGGGCGCCGTTCATCCAGACGCAGCCGAGCGACCAGTACGCCGCGCCGGGCTCGAGCGCGACGTTCTCGGTCACGGCCTCGGGTTCCGCCTCGCTCACCTACCAGTGGAAGTTCAACGGCGCGCCGATCGGGGGCGCGACGGGCTCGTCGTACACGATCACGAACGTCCAGGCCTCCAACGGGGGCCCGTACACGGTGACCGTCACGGACTCCGACGGCTCGACCACGAGCGGCGCGGCGACCCTGTACGTGAGCTCCGGCTCGTCGGGCGCGCGCCTGATCAACATCTCCACCCGCGCCATGGTCGGCACCGGCGCCAACATCCTTATCCCCGGCTTCGTCATCGGCGGCGGCGGCACCGAGAGCCTCCTCATCCGGGCCGACGGACCCGGCCTGACCCAGTTTGGCGTCGGCGGCGTCCTGGCCACGCCCAGCCTGACCGTCATAAACAGCGGGGGGACGACGGTGGCCTCGAACACGGGCTGGGGCACCAACACCAACCCGACCCCGGCCCAGATCGCCAGCATCTCCGCCCAGGTGGGCGCCTTCGCCCTCGCCTCCGGCAGCGCGGACTGCGCCCTGATAGCCAACCTCGGACCGGGCTCCTACACGGTGCAGGTCTCCGGCGTCGGCGGCACCACCGGGGTCGCTCTGGCCGAGATCTACGAGGTGGCCTCCACCGGCACCGCGCGGCTCATCAACATCTCGACCCGCGCCCAGGTCGGCACCGGCGCCAACATCCTCATCCCCGGCTTCGTCATCGGCGGCACCGGCACCGAGCAGCTGCTCGTGCGCGGCGACGGACCGGGCCTCACCCAGTTCGGCGTCGGCGGCGTCCTGGCCCAGCCGAGCCTCGGGGTGTACAACAGCGCCGGCACCGAGATCGCCTCCAACATAGGCTGGGGCACCAGCACCACCCCGCCCCCGTCCCAGATAGCGAGTGTCGCGGCCTTTGTCGGCGCCTTTGCCCTGACGCCCAACAGCGCGGACTGCGCCCAGGTCGTCAACCTGGCGCCCGGCGGCTACACGATGCAGATCAGCGGGGTCAGCAGCACCACCGGAGTGGCCCTCGCCGAGGTCTACGAGGTACCCTAGCGCCCGCAAGGGCGCGGCCCGGATCCGCGCTCGGCCGCGCCGGCCTTCGCCTGCGCGGCCGAAAAGCCGGTTGCAGCCGCGCGGCGCCGGATCAAGGGTGGCGCCGTGACGCGTCGCACAGGATCCCTCATCTGCCCGTGAACGAATCCCCGGCGCTGCTCGAGCTCAGCGGACTCAGGAAGTCCTTCGCCGCCCCGGACGGGGGCCGCAAGCTGATCATAGACGTCGCGGCGTTCTCGCTCGCCATGGGCGAGCACATCGCCCTCCGCGGCGAGAGCGGCTCGGGAAAGACGACCTTCCTCAACCTCATCTCCGGGATCCTCGCGCCCGACGCGGGCTCCATCCGGCTCGACGGCGCCGACATGGCCGCCCTCGGGGAGCACAGGCGCGACGTGCTGCGGGGCTCGAAGATCGGCTACATATTCCAGACCTTCAACCTGCTCCAGGGCTACACGTGCCTCGAGAACGTCATGCTGGGCATGACGTTCGGCACCCGCCCGGACAGGGCGCAGGCGCTGGCGCTCCTCGGGCGGGTGGGCCTGTCGCACCGCCTCGACCACTACCCGAGGCAGCTCTCCTCGGGCCAGCAGCAGCGCGTGGCCGTGGCCCGCGCCCTCGCGAAGCGCCCCAGGCTCGTGCTCGCCGACGAGCCGACGGGCAACCTCGACCACCGCAACGCCGGCGAGGCGCTGGCGCTGATCCGCGAGACGTGCCTTGAGACCGGCGCCGCCCTGCTCCTCGTGAGCCACGATCCCGGCGTCCTCGGCGCATTCCGGAGCGTCCGGGAATTCGCCGAGCTGAACCTGGCGCTGGGTGAGGCCGGGTCATGACGCTCGCCCTCATAGTCAGGCGCAGCCTTCGCCAGCACGCGCTTTCCACGACCATCACCGCCCTGTCGATCGCCCTCGCCGGGGGCCTGCTGATGTCGGTCTGGGTCGTGAAGGAGCAGTCCCAGAGGACGTTCACCCAGGTGAACACGGGCTTCGACGCCGTGCTCGGCGCGCGTGGGTCGAAGCTCCAGCTCGTCCTCAACGCCATCTTCCACCTCGAGGCGTCGCCGGGAAACCTCCCGGCGTCCGACTACGAGTACATCAGGCGCCATCCCGCGGTGAAGCTGGCCATCCCCATAGCGGTGGGCGACAACCTGCGCGGCTACCGGATCGTCGGGACGATACCCGAGTTCTTCACGGGCGTGGAGTACGCGCCCGGCAGGCGCTTCTCGCTGTCGAGGGGAAGGCTGTTCGACCCGGCCGCGAAGGAGGCCGTGATCGGCAGCTTCGCCGCGCGCAGGCTGGGGCTGGCGGTGGGAGACACGTTCCACCCGTTCCACGGCCTCGTCTACGACGAGAGGAACCAGCACGCCGAGACCTACGCGGTGACGGGCATCCTCGCCCCCTCCAACACGCCGGCCGACAAGGTGGTCTGGATCCCGATCCGCGGGCTCCAGACCATGAGCGGGCACGACCCCAGGGCGGCCACCGACGTGAGCGCGGTCCTCGTCCAGCTCCGCTCGCCCTCGGCAGGGTTCATGCTCGACATCATGTACAACAAGCAGGGCAACAGGCTCACGTTCGCATACCCGATCGGCGCCATCATGGCGGAGCTCTTCCAGAAGATAGGCTGGTTCGACAAGGTCCTGACCCTGGTCGCGTACCTCGTCGCGGCGGTCTCCGCCGCAGGCGTCCTTGTCGCCATCTACAACTCGATGGCCTCGAGGCGCCGCGACATCGCGATACTGCGGGCGCTCGGGGCCGGGCGGCTCTTCCTCTTCAGCGCCATCGTCCTCGAGGCCTCGGCCATCGGAGCCATCGGCATGGTCGCCGCGTTCGCCGCCTACGCCGGGATCGTGTCGACTGTGGCGGTCGTCATCCAGGCCCAGACGGGCGTGCTTCTCGAGACGTTCGCGTACAGCCCGGTCATGCTGTGGGCACCCCTCGGGATGACCGCGCTCTGCGGCGTGTGCGGCCTCCTGCCGGCGTGGAAGGCCTACCGCACCGACGTTTCGGAGAACCTCTCCCCGATTTCCTGACGCGCGCCGCCATGTTCATCCGCCCCGGGCCGCCTCTCTTCCTGCTCGCGCTGGCGCTCGCCCTCCCCGCGGGCTGCTCCAGGACGGCGCCCCCCCCGTCCGGCCTGCCGCACAGGCACGAGCACCATCCGCCGCACGGCGGCACGCCGGTCGTCCTGGGCGACGAGGCCTACCACATCGAGCTCGTCCTCGACGCCCCGTCGGGCACGCTCCAGGCCTTCATCCTCGACGGCGAGATGGAGGGCTTCGTCCGGTCCGCCGCGCCCTCGATCGAGATCGTCGCCGAGGCCGGCGGCGCGCCGCGGACGCTCGTCCTCGCGGCGGTGGCCAACCCAGCCACGGGCGAGACCGTGGGCGACACGTCCCTGTTCCAGGCCCAGGCCGACTGGCTCAAGACGACCCGCGAATTCGACGCGGCGCTGGGCGGCGTCACCATCCGGGGGACGACATTCTCCGGAGTGAGGTTCAATTTCCCGAGGGGGAACGACACCGACTAGCGGCCGCGGGCCCGGACGGGTGAAGGCGCGGCCCCCCGGGGCTAGGGCCCGGACAGCGCCCCGACGATCGCCAGCACGTTGTGCCGGTACATGGCCTCGAAGCTCTCCGCGCCGCTGCCGGGCGGCCCGAGGCCGTCGGCGTACAGGGTGCCGCCCAGGCGCGCGCCCGTCTCCTCGAGCAGGTTTGCGACCAGCCGGGGATTCGCGCTGCTCTCGGCGAAGACGGCCCGGATCTTCTCGCGCCGGACGAGGTCGATCAGCGAGGCGAGGTGCCTCCCGTCGGCCTCGCTCTCGGTCGACAGCCCGTTGATCGGGTGGATGGCAAACCCGTAGTCGCGCGCGAAATAGGCGAAGGCGTCATGCGACGTCACGAGCTGGCGCCGCGCGGGCGCCAGCGTGGCGATCTGCGCCGAGACCCATTCCCTGAGCTGCGCCAGGCGGCGCCTGTACGCCAGGGCGTTGCGCGCGAAAGCGTCCGCGGATGCCGGCCGCGCCCGCGAGAACTCCGAGCGCACGAGGTCCGCCGCGGCGGCCACGTCGTCGATGCTGTGCCACCAGTGGGGGTCGGCCTCGAATCCCCTCCCGGCCAGGGGCGTCGAGATGACGACGGGAAGGGAGTCCCCGACCGCGACGACGCGGCCCCTGGTCCCGACGCCGGCGACCAGCCGGTCGAGGTAGGCCTCCAGCCCCATGCCGGAGGCGAGAACGATGTCGGCGTCGATCAGCGTGCGCATGTCGGCCGGCGACGGGTTGTACGTGTGCGGGTCGACGCCCGGCTCGACAAGGTTGACGACCGTGGCCTCGCTCCCGCCGACCCCGCGGGCGATCTCCGCCAGGACCGTTCCCAGGGTCACCACGCGCAGCGGCCCCGAATCCCCCTGCGCCGCGGGGACGAGGCACGCCGCCAGGCCGAGCACAAGGGGCGCGAGGGCCGCCTTCATGTGCCCGGCAGGCGCCCGCCGCCCCTCAGGAGGGACCTCACGGCCCCGTAGCGCGGGCTGAAAAGCGCCGAGCCGACGAAGACGAGGCCGAGAGAGAGCACGATCGCGGCCCCGCTCGCCAGGCCCAGGTGGAAGCTGAGCAGGATGCCGACGGCCGAGCCGAGCATCGCCAGGGCGATGGAAAGCAGGAGCATCGAGACGAAGCGGTCGCACCAGAGGTAGGCGCTCACGGCCGGCAGCAGGAACAGCCCGAGGGCGAGCACGATCCCCATCGCCTGCATGGCGGCGACGAGGTTGAGGACCGTCAGGGTGAGGAAGCCCATGTGGACGAGGCCGCCGCGGCCGCCGGTCGCCCGGTAATACACCGGGTCGAACGTCTCGAGCAGGATGCTGCGGTAGAAGACGGCGAACAGCGCCGCGGTCACGCCGCTGACGGCGCCGGCGAGCCACAGGTCCTCCGGGCCGACGCCGAGGACGTTGCCGAAGAGGAAGTCCGCGAGGTTCAGACGCGTCGGCAGCCTGCTGATGAGCGCCACGCCCGCGCCGAAGAACACGATGAAGAGGGAGCCGAACGCCGCGTCCTCCTTGATACGCGTCAGCCGGCTCAGCAGCGCGCTCCCGAGCGCCGTCAGGAGGCCGGCGATCAGGCCGCCGAAGAAGAGCGCGACCGTGCTCGTCCCGAAGAGCAGCCACGCCGCCGCGACGCCCGGAAGGAGCGAATGCGAGAGCGCGTCCCCCATGAGCGCCATCCTCCGGAGCACCAGGACGCAGCCGAGGAGCCCGCCGCTCACGCTCAGCAGCAGGGCCGAGAGCAGGCCGCGCCGCATGAACTCGTAGGAGAACGGGGCCAGCAGAAGGTCGTGGAGGCTCATCGCTCCGCCTCCGCCGTCAGCGCGGACCGGGGCCGGCCCTCGTGCGCGCAATGCTCCCTGCGGTAGGCGCGGTCGACGTTGGCCGGCGACAGCACGTCGGCGATCGGGCCGTCGGCGACGAGGCCCGTGTCCAGCAGGACGCCCCGCGTGAAGCAGCGGCGCGCGATCGCCGGGTCGTGCACCGCCGCCAGCACCGTGCGGCCCTGGGACTCCCAGTTGCGAAGGATGTGCTCCAGCTCCTCGACCGCGAACAGGTCGAGGCCCGCGAAGGGCTCGTCGAGCAGGAAGATGTCCCCTCCCTGCGCCAGCGCCCGGGCCAGGAAGGTCCTCTGCTGCTGGCCGCCCGAGAGCATCCGGATGTGGCGGTGCGCGAGGTCGGATATCCCCAGCTCCTCGAGCGCGCCGTCCACCCGGTCGCCGTCGTCCCGGCCCATCCGCCGGAAGAGCCCGAGCGAGGGGTAGCGGCCCTGCTCGACCACGCCCCGGACCGTTATCGGGAAATCCCAGTCGATCGCGTGGCGCTGGGGGACGTAGGCCAGCCGAGGCCGCGCGTGCTGGGGATGGGCGTCGCCGATCCGGATCTCGCCGCTGTTGAGGGGCTGCCAGCCGAGCACCGCCCGCAGGAGCGTGCTCTTGCCCGCCCCGTTCCTCCCGAGTATGGCGGTCGAGCTGCCGCAGCGGATGTCGAGCGTGATGTCGCGCAGCGCCGTCAGGCGCCCGTAGCGCACCGTCGCGCCGCGGAACAGGACGATGTTCTGGTCGGACGGGTCCAAGAGGCTGAAGGGCACCAAAGGGGTCGGTCCGCCGGCACCCCGGGGCCGGGGCCCGGGCTCATGGCTGGGCGTTGTCACTTGCGCGCGATCCCTTCGGCGGGCGAGGTGACGTTGGGGCACGAGTCCACCCAGGCGCCGCGGGGCCTCGCCCACTCCGCGGCGTTGGCGATCACCCGCCGCACGTTCTCGTCGTGGTAGGTGGGGAAGGTCTCGTGCCCGGGCCTGAAGTAGAAGATGCTGCCGTTGCCGCGCCGCCAGCAGCACCCGCTCCGGAACACCTCGCCGCCCTCGAACCAGGAGATGAACACCTGCTCCTCCGGGGCCGGCACGGCAAAGGGCTCGCCGTACATCTCCTCCCGCGCCAGCTCGAAGCAGCGGTCGATCCCGCGGGCTATGGGGTGGCCCGGATTGCAGACCCAGAGCCGCTCGCGCTCGCCCGCGTCCCGCCACGTGAGCGAGCAGGTGGTGCCCATCAGCTGCCTGAAGACCTTGGAATAGTGGCCGGAGTGCAGGACGATCAGCCCCATCCCCTCGAGCACGCGCGCCTGGACGCGCCGGACAACGGCGTCGCCGACCCTGTCGTGGGCGGCGTGGCCCCACCAGGCCAGCACGTCGGTGGCCCTGAGCCCCTCCTCCGTCAGGCCGTGCTCGGGCTCCTCGAGCGTGGCGGTCGACACCCGCGCGGAGGGAAGGAGTTTCTGGAGCCCCTCCGCGATCGCCGCATGGATTCCCCTCGGGTAGATCTCCCTCACCGCGGGGTTCTTGTGCTCGCGGACATCCTCGCTCCAGACCTTGATTCGAAGTGGCTGCATGATGGGATTGCGCAGCTTCAAGCTACCGCATACGCCAAATGGAAGCAACGCAATGAGCACCAATGGACCCCAAGTTGGCACCGCAATCCTAGTGGCCGCGCTTGCCGCGCTTCCGGCCGCGTGCGTCGCCCCGGGCGGCGGCGCCCCGCGCACGCAGGTACTTCTCGCGCCCCCCTTCAGCGACCACGCCGTCCTCCAGAGCGGCAGGCCCGTGCCCGTGTGGGGAAGCGCAGGGCCCGGCGACGCGGTCGCCGTCACCTTCCGCGGCCAGACGGAGCGCACCGTCGCCGGCAGGGACGGCCGCTGGAGCGTCACCCTTGAGCCGCTCGCTCCGAGCTCAGATCCGGCCGACCTGGTCGTCGCCGGCCAGGGCACCGTGACCGTGCACGACGTCGTCGTCGGCGAGGTGTGGCTGTGCTCGGGCCAGTCGAACATGGAGTACACGGTCAACAACGGCGGCTCCACGTACCGGGTCGACAACGCGGAGGCGGAGATGGCCGCGGCAAACTACCCCCTGATCCGCCAGCTGAGGGTCGAGCACGCCGTGGCGGCCAGCCCGGCGACGAACGCGCGGACGGGCGGATGGCAGGCGGCGTCTCCGAAGACGGTCGGGGAGTTCACGGCGGTAGGCTACTTCTTCGCCCGCGACATCCACCGGGCGCTCGGCGTGCCGGTGGGGATCATCCTGAGCTCCTGGGGCGGCACGACGATCGAGTCGTGGATGAGCGACGCCGCCAGGGCCTCGACCTCGGTCGCCGGGACCCTCGACGCCCGCTGGAAGGAGGCGATGGGCGAATGGCCGCCGGAGCGCGTGGCCCGGTATCCGGCGGACATGGCGGCGTGGCAGAAGGCCGAGGCCGAGGCGGAGGCCGCCCACAGGAAGAACCCGATTCCCTGGCCCCAGCCGCCCGCGAGCGACGATTCGCCGGCCCGCCCGGGAGGGCTCTTCAACGCGATGATCGCGCCGCTGGAGCCGTGCGCGATGCGGGGGATCCTCTGGTACCAGGGCGAGTCGAACGTCGGGCACGCGGCGGAGTACGCCGAGCTGCTCAACACGCTCATCCGGTCTTGGAGGGCGGGCCTGGGCCAGGGCGACCTGCCGTTCTACTTCGTGCAGCTCGCGAGCTTCGGCGACAGGTCCGAGCTCACCGACCGGGGATGGGCGCGGCTGCGCGAGGCGCAGGCCCAGGTGCTTGGTGCTCCGGCCACCGGCATGGCCGTGGCGATCGACAACGCCAAGCCCGAGAACGTACACCCCACCAACAAGCAGGACGTCGGCACCCGGCTGGCCCTGGTCGCGAAGGCCAGGGTGTACGGGTTGCCCGTGGAGTGTTCGGGCCCGGTGTTCGCCGGCGAGATGCGCGAGGGCAAGGCGCTCCGCGTGCGCTTCACGAGCGCGGGCGCGCGCCTGGTCGCGCGCGGCGGCGCGCTGAAGGCGCTCGAGATCGCGGGCAAGGACAGGGTCTTCCACCCCGCGGCCGCGGAGATTGACGGGGACACCCTCCTCGTCTCGTCGCCCGAGGTGGGCGAGCCCGCGGCCGTGCGCTACGCCTGGATCAACGCCCCCGAGGCCAGCCTGTACAACGACGCGGGCCTGCCAGCCGCGCCGTTCCGCTCCGACAACTGGTAGGCTGCGCCGCGCCGTCCTGGCCGCAGCCGGCAAGGCCGGGTTCCCGCTGCTCCTGCTTGAACTTGTCGCCCTGCTCGCCTATCTGGTTACTGATGGAGCAGTACAATTGGGGCCGAAGGCCCGTCGCCGTGGCATCGGGAGCGCTGGTACTGGCCCTGTCGGCCGGATGCGCGAGGCTTGCCGACACGGCCCCCGCCCCGCAGGACGCCCAGGTGGCGGCGGTGGAGCAGAGGGACGTGCCGATTGTGCGGGAATGGATCGGCTCCCTGGACGGATTCGTGAACGCGCAGATCCGCGCCCAGGTGAGCGGATACCTCGTGAAGCAGGCCTACCTGGAGGGCTCGGTCGTCCGCAAGGGCGACCCCCTCTTCGAGATCGACCCGAGGCCCTTCGCAGCGGCGCTGGCGCAGGCCCAGGGCCAGCTCGCGCAGGCCCAGGCCCAGCTCGGGAAGGCCGACCTCGACGTCGCCCGCTACACGCCCCTGGCGCGGGACAAGGCGATCAGCCAGGAGGAGCTGGACGATGCCGTCCAGGCCCGGCTCGCGGCCGAGGCCCAGGTCGCGGCGGCCCGGGCCGCGGTGGACCAGGCGAGCCTCAACCTGAGCTTCACTCACATCGTCTCGCCGATCGACGGCATCGCGGGGCTCATCAGGGCCCAGATCGGCGACCTGGTCGGCCCCTCCACGGGCGCCCTGACGACCGTGGCGACCGTGGACCCCATCAAGGCGTACTTTCCCATAAGCGAGCAGACCTACCTTGAGTTCCGGGGGCGCGACCCCAATGCGCCGAGCATCCCGGCGGGCACCGAGTTCGAGCTGATCCTCGCGGACGGCTCCACGTACCCGAGGAAGGGCGCGTTCCTCGCGATAGACAACCAGGTGGACGGCAACACCGGGACCCTGCGCGTGGCGGCCCTGTTCCCGAATCCGAAAGGGCTCCTGCGCCCGGGCCAGTACGCGAAGGTGCGCGCGGTCGTGAACGTCGAGAAGGGCGCCCTCCTCGTGCCGCTGCGCGCCCTGTCCGAGCTCCAGGGGGGCTACCAGGCGGCCACGGTCGACGCCGGCAACCACGCGCACATCGTCGCGGTCAAGGCCGGCGCCCAGGTGGGCTCCAAGGTGGTGGTCGAGTCGGGGCTCCACCCCGGCGACCGGGTCGTCGCGGACGGGATTCAGAAGATAACGGAGGGCGCGCTCGTGAATCCCGTCCCGTTTGCGGCACCGGACGCCGCCAGGTAACCCCGCCGTGTCGAGGTTCTTCATCAGGCGCCCGATTGTCGCGATCGTAATCTCGATCATCACGGTGATCCTGGGCTCGGTGGCGCTTCTCACCCTGCCGATCGCCCAGTTCCCGAAGATCGTCCCGCCTGAGGTGCGCACCTCCACGACCTTCGTGGGCGCGGACGCTCAGACGGTCGAGCAGTCCGTCGCCACCCCGATCGAGCAGGTGCTGAGCGGCGTGGACAACCTGAACTACATGTACTCGATCAACGGCACCGACGGCTCGATGCGGTTGACGGCCAACTTCGACGTGGCCACCGACCCGAACGTCGACTTGATCCTGACGCAGATGCGGGTGATCCAGGGCAGCCCGCAGCTTCCCGCCGACGTCGCGAACTTCGGCGTCACCGTCCAGAAGCAGCTCGCGGCCCCGCTCATGTTCATCGCGCTGTACTCGCCGACCGGCTCCTACGACAGCACGTTCCTGGCAAACTACGCCTACATCAACATCAACGACGAGCTGACCCGCATCCCAGGGATCGCCAATGTGGGGGTGTTCGGCGCCGGCCAGTACGCGATGCGCTACTGGGTCAAGCCCGACCAGCTCGCCAAGCTGAACATCACGGTGGGCGAGGTCATCCAGGCCATCCAGAGCCAGAACACGGTCAACCCGGCCGGCCTGATCGGCGGCGAGCCGGCGCCCAAGGGCCAGGAATTCACCTACTCGGTAAGGGCGCAGGGGCGCCTCACCTCCCCGGAGGAGTTCGGCGCCATCGTAATCCGCGCCAATCCCGACGGTTCGGTCGTGCGCCTGAGGGACGTGGCCCGGGTCGAGCTCGGGGCGCAAGTCTACAACATCATGGGGCGGATAAACGGCAGGCCGGCGGCGAACATCGCCGTCTTCCAGCTGCCGGGATCCAACGCGCTCGACTGCGCCAACGCGGTGAAGAAGGTCATGGAGCGCATAAAGCAGCGCTTCCCGCCGGGCCTCGACTACCTGGTGGCCCTCGACACGACGCGGGCCGTGTCGGAGGGGATGGTGGAGATCTCCAACACGCTCTGGGAGGCCCTGCTGCTCGTCATCTTCGTCGTGTTCATCTTCCTCCAGGGATGGCGGCCGACGCTGATCCCGCTCCTCGCGGTGCCGGTTTCGCTCGTCGGCACCTTCATCATGTTCCCGGTGTTCGGCTTCTCGGTGAACACGCTCTCGCTCTTCGGCCTTGTGCTGGCCATCGGGCTCGTCGTGGACGACGCGATCGTCGTCGTCGAGTGCGTCGAGCGCCACATCGAGGAGGGGATGTCGCCGCGCGACGCCTCGATCAGGGCGATGGAGGAGGTGTCCGGGCCCGTAGTCGCGATAGCGATCATCCTCGCCTCGGTGTTCATCCCGACCGCGTTCATCCCCGGCATCACGGGCCGGCTATACCAGCAGTTCGCCCTGACAATCGCGATCTCGGTGATCATCTCGGCCTTCAACGCCCTCTCGCTCAGCCCCGCCATGTGCGCCCTGCTGCTTCGCCCCAAGGACGCGGACAAGGGCGCCTTCGGCGCCTTCCACCGCTGGTTCGACGGCATGTTCGGGCGGGTCCAGGAGGGCTACGTGGGCTTTTCCCGGCGCCTGATACAGCGAAAGGCCATCAGCTTCGCCGTCCTGGGATGCTTCGCGGCCGGGGCCGTGTACTTCGGAAGCCACATGCCCAAGGCGTTCCTGCCCGAGGAGGACCAAGGCTACTATTACATCAGGATGCAGCTTCCCAACGCATCCTCGCTGCAGCGCACGGCGGAGGTGGCCCGCAAGGTGGAGGCCGTCCTGCGCGACACGCGGGGCGTCAACTTCTACACCTCCGTCATCGGGTTCAACCTCCTGAGCACGTCCTACAACACGTACAGCGCCTTCTTCTTCGTGAGCTTCAAGCCGTGGTCCGAGCGCAAGGGTCCCGAGGAGCGCATCGACGCGATCAGGGCGCACCTTAACAGCGAGCTGAGGAAGATCCCCGAGGCGAACGCGGTCGCCTTCTCCCCGCCCTCGATCCCGGGCGTCGGCACGGCGGGCGGCTTCATCTTCGTCCTGGAGGACCGCGCCGGCAGGGACATCTCCTTCCTCGACGGCAACGTGCGCAAGTTCATGGACGCCGCGCGCAAGCGCAGGGAGATCGACCCGAGGACCCTGAGCACGACGTTCCTGCCCACGGTTCCGCAGGTCTATATCAACGTGGACAGGGACAAGGTGCTCAAGCAGGGCGTCCCCCTGTCCGACGTATACCGGACCCTCCAGACGTACATGGGAGGCTACTTCGTCAATTACTTCAACCGCTTCGGGCGCCAGTGGCAGGTGTACGTCGAGGCGGAGGGCGAGTACCGCGACCGGACTGACAGGCTCGACAGCTTCTTCGTGCGCAACCGCGACGGCGCGATGGTGCCGCTCTCGGCGCTGACGACCGTGGAGAAGCGCCTCGGCCCCGAATTCATGATGCGCTACGACCTCTACCGCAGCGCCCAGGTCAACGGGTCGGCGGCTGCGGGATACAGCTCGGACCAGGCGAGCTCGGCGCTGGAGGAGGTGTTCGCGCAGACGATGCCGAGGGAGATGGGCTTCGATTACATAGGCATGTCCTACCAGGAGAAGAAGGCGAAGGAGGGCGTGCCCCCCTACGCCATCTTTGGGCTGTCGCTGCTCTTCGTCTTCCTGATCCTCGCGGCCCTCTACGAGAGCTGGTCGCTGCCGTTCAGCGTCCTCCTCGGCGTCCCCATCGCCGTGTTCGGCGCCTACGCCGCCCTGTCGGCCCGCGGCATGGAGAACAACGTGTTTGCGCAGATCGGCATGATCATGCTGATCGGGCTCTCAGCCAAGAACGCCATCCTCATCGTGGAATTCGCCAGGACCCGCTACGAGCACGGCGTCCCCCTCCTCGACGCCGCCCTGCAGGGCGCGAAGATCCGGCTGCGGCCCATCCTGATGACCTCGTTCGCGTTCATATTCGGGTGCGTCCCCCTCTGGCTCGCCAGCGGGTCCGGGGCGGTGGCGCGCAGGGTGATGGGCACCACGGTAATCGGCGGCATGATCGCGGCGAGCGCCCTGGCCATATTCCTGATTCCCGTGACGTTCTACACGATAGAGATGTGGGTCACCAAGGGCGAGCCGCACAGCGCGCACAAGGCGCGGCTGGCGGCCGCGGCCGCGGCGGCGCAGGAAAAGGCGCAGCACGGCGGGCATCCTCCCGGCCCCCTGGCCGACTGACGGGCGCCGATGAACTCATCCGCGAAAGAGTGCCTGATCCTGTCCGTGGCCCTCCTGTCGGGATGCGCCATAGGCCCGGACTTCAAGCGCCCCGGGACCGGCGCGCCCGACTCGTTCAGGGACCAGGCGGCCCCGGGCGGCCGGTCGATGGCCGACCTCGCGTGGTGGGATGTCTACCGGGACCCCGTGCTAAAGGGGCTTGTCGCCTCCGCGCTCGCCAGCGGGTACGACTCCCGCATCGCCGCGGCCCGCGTCGAGGAGGCGAGGGCCATCGCCGCGCAGGTCCACGGGCAGCGCTTCCCCGGAATCGGCTACGAGGCGAACGCCGACCGCGGCCGAAACGCCGTCCTCGGGAACCCCTCGACGCAGGGGGCGGGCTCCGTCTCCAACGGGTTCGACGCCTACCTCGGCGCGGCCTGGGAGCTCGACCTTTGGGGCCGGGTCCGCCGCCTCGACGAGGCCGCGCGATCGGAATACCTCGCGACCGAGGATGCGCGCCGGGGGGTCCTGCTCAGCCTCGTGAGCGACGTCGCGACGGCCTACTATGAGCTCCTCGAGCTCGACGAGGAGCTGGCGATCGCCCGCGAGGCGACAACGTCCTTCGGCGAGAGCCTGAAGCTGTTCGGCCAGCAGCTCGAGGGCGGCGTCGCGTCCAGGCTCGACACCGCGAGCGCCGAGGCGGCGATGGCGGCGAGCGCGTCGAGGATCCCCTCGATTGAGATGCAGGTCTCGATCAAGGAAAACCAGTTAAGCGTCCTCGTCGGCCGCGCTCCGGGGCCGGTCGCGAGGGGCGCGCGCCTCCTGGACCTGGAGCCGCCCCCGGAGGTGCCCGCCGGCCTGCCCTCCGATCTCCTCGAGCGCCGTCCCGACGTCCGCGAGGCCGAGGACGCGGCGCGCGCGGCAAACGCCGGAATCGGGGTCACCGTGGGGGGTTTCCTGCCGCGGATAGGCCTGAGCGCCCTCCTGGGCGGCGCGACCCCGCAACTGAAGGACATCACCTCGCACGGAGCGCGCCTCTGGTCGGTCGGCGCCGGGGCGACCGGGCCCGTGTTCCAGGGCGGGGGACTCCACGGGCAGTACGAGCAGGCGAAGGCCGCATGGGAGCAGGCCAAGCTCGCCTACCAGCAGACGGCGCTCAACGCGTTCAGCGACGTCTCCAACTCCCTGGTCACTGTCCAGCGGCTGGCCGAGGTGCGCGAGCAGCAGGAACGCGCGGTCCGGGCGTACCGGGACGCGGTCAAGCTCTCGACCCAGCGCTACGGCGCGGGAAAGGCGAGCTACTTCGAGGTGCTACAGGCCCAGCAGCTGCTCTTCCCGGCCGAGGCCTCGCTCGCCCAGACGAGGCGCGACCAGCTGGTCGCGATCGTCCAGCTCTACAGGGCCCTCGGCGGCGGATGGAACCTGAGGGGCGCCGACTGGGCCCCGCCCGGCGGCGGCGGCTGATCGGCCGGCCCCGCGCGGGCGTGTTCCGGGGCATATGCCTTGCCTTCTGGTTGGTTTAGGCTAACTCGACCCTGAGCCCCGGCGGCCCAGAACTGGAGGGGGCGCGTCTCCGCCGGCCGGACCGGGGTTCGAGGGAAGTCCATGAAAGGAACGATTCCAAACAAGAAGGTCCGGCGCGGGAGCGGGCCGCTCGCCGACCGCGACGAGCGCCTCGGCACGATCGCGCACGACATCAACAACGCCTTCTCCCCGATCCTTATGGCGGTCTCCCTGCTCAGGCCCAAGGTGGCCGACGAGAGGGGGGCCCGCATCCTGGCGCTGGTCGCCGAGAACGCAAAGCGCGGCGGGGAGCTCGTCGGCGAGATGCAGGCCATCTTGGGGCGCGGCGAGGGCGGCAGGTCCCCGGCGCCGGCGCGGCCCGTGGGCGGGGCGGCCCGCCCGAGGAAGAAGGCCCGGCGGCGCAGGGCGCCCGGGGGCCGCAACTAGACGACGGGATGCTCGAGCCGGCACTCCGCCAGAGGCCCCCGCTCCCAGCCGAGCCGCGCCCGATCGTGAGCGTCGGCGCCGGAGGGATCGTCCGAGACGCCCACATGCCGGCCTACCGGAAGGCGGGCTGGCGTGTCGCCTCCGTGTTCGACCTGGACGGGGCCCGGGCGCGGGCCCTCGCGCGCGACTTCGGGATCGCCAGGGTGTGCGCCGGGCTGGATGAGGCCGTGGCCACCGCGCCCCCGGGCGCCGTGTTCGACCTTGCCCTTCCTGCGTCCGCCATCCTGGGCGTCCTCGCCGCGATTCCCGAGGGCGCCCCCGTCCTCATACAGAAGCCTCTGGGGGAGAACCTGGCCCAGGCGACCGCCATCCGCGCAGTCTGCCGGCAGCGCAGGCTCGCGGCCGCCGTCAACCTGCAGCTGCGGTTCGCGCCGGAGATGATCGCCGCCCGCGACATCGTCTCCAGGGGGCTGATCGGCGAGCTCCACGACTTCGACGTCCGGGTGACCTGCTTCACGCCCTGGCACCTCTGGAGGTTCCTGTACGGGATCCCGCGCGTGGAGATCGTGTATCACAGCATTCATTACGTCGACCTCGCCCGCTCGTTCCTCGGGGAGCCGGCAGGGGTCTGGTGCAAGACGGTCGGGCATCCCGGCATGGCGGAGCTCGCCTCCACGCGGACCTCCATCGCTCTCGACTACGGCGGTGTCCTCAGGGCGAACATCGCCGCGAACCACGGCCACAGGTTCGGCACCCGCCACCAGGAGAGCCGCCTGAAGCTCGAGGGCACACGAGGCGCCGTGGTCGCGCGGATGGGCGTCAACCTGGACTATCCCCACGGCATGCCCGACGAGCTCGAGTACTGCCTGCTCGGGGAGGACGGCCCCCCGGCCTGGACGTCCGTCCGGCTCGAGGGCAGCTGGTTCCCCGACGCGTTCATCGGCCCGATGGCGAGCCTCATGCGCTTCGCGTCCGGCGAGTCCAGGGACCTGCCGACCTGCGTCGAGGACGCGTGGAGGACCATGGCCGTCGTCGAGGCCTGCCACGCTTCGAGCGACGCGGGCTCAACCCCAATCCCATCATGAAGCCCAAATCCAGAAAACACCGCCGCTACGGCTTGATGCTTCGCGTCAAGCCGGAGAGACTAGAGGAGTACAAGCGCTACCACAAGGCCGTGTGGCCAGGCGTGCTCGAGCGCATCACCGCGTCAAAGATATCGAACTACTCGATCTTCCACCGGGAGGGCTGGCTCTTCGCGTACTTTGAGTACCGGGGCGGAGACTTCGCCGCCGACATGCGGCTCATGGCGGACGACCCCGAGACCCTCAGGTGGTGGAAGGTGATGGAGCCCATGCAGGAGCCGCTGCCCACACGCGCCCCGGGCGAATGGTGGGCTCCCATGGAAGAGGTGTTTCACCTCGACTGACCGGGGAGCCGGCGACCGCCGGCCCGCGCCCTCGGCCCCTGCGCCGACCGCGCTTGAACATCGCCGTTTCGTCCCCACGATCAGTCACCCGCCGACCCCGCCCTCCTTGCCGCCGCCTCCGATGCCCCCGCCCGCCGGACCCAGCGCCCCGGCCCACCCGCCGCCCGAGCCCGCCGGGCCCATGTTCAGGCTCGACGGCAGGACCGCCCTCGTCACCGGGGCCGGATCCGGCATCGGCGAGGCGATCGCCCTGTGCTTCGCGCGCCAAGGCGCGGCCGTGTGGGTCGTCGACCGCGACCAGCCCGGCGGCTGCGCGGCCGTCGCGGCGATCAGGTCCGCGGGCGGAAGGGCGGACTTCGCGGGCCTCGACGTGAGCGACGCCGAGGCCGTCCTCGCCCTCGCCTCCCGCCTTCCGCCCCTCGACATCCTCGTCAACAACGCGGGGATCGGCCACGTCGGCAACCTGCTGGGCACGTGCGCCGCCGACCTCGACCGCCTGTACTCCGTGAACGTCAGGGGGCCCTTCAACTGCTGCAAGGCGTTCGTCCCCGCGATGCTCGGGCGCCGCCGCGGAAGCGTGATCAATCTCGCGTCCATCGGGGGCGTCGTCGCGGTGCGCGACAGGCTCGCGTACACGATCAGCAAGTTCGCGGTGGTCGGCCTGACGAAGTCGCTGGCGCTCGACCACTCCCACGAGGGCGTGCGCTTCAACTGCATCTGCCCGGGCCGGGTCGAGACGCCGTTCGTTAAGGCGCGGATCGCCGAGTATCCCGATCCGGAGAAGGCCTACCGCGATATGTCCTCCACGCAGCTGAACGGCAGGATGGCAAGGCCCGGCGAGATCGCCGCCGCGGCGCTCTATCTCGCGGCGGACGAGTCCGAGATGGTGACAGGCAGCACCCTCATGGTCGACGGGGGATGGAGCGCCGGGAAATAGTCGATGCACAGGATCACCGACCTCCAGGTCTTCGACCTGCGCTTCCCCACGTCACTCGGGGGGGACGGCTCCGACGCGATGAACACCGACCCGGACTACTCGGCCGCCTACGTCATCCTCACGACCGACCGGCCCGACGGCCTCCAGGGCCACGGGCTCACCTTCACGATCGGGCGCGGGACGGAGGTCGTGGTCGCCGCCGTCATGGCGCTGCGCCACCTCGTGGTCGGGCAGCCCCTCGAGGCCTTTACCGGCTCGCCGGGGGCGTTCTGGAGGCACCTGACCGGCGACAGCCAGCTCCGCTGGCTCGGCCCCGAGAAGGGGGTCATCCACCTCGCGACCGCTGCCATCGTGAACGCGCTCTGGGACCTTTGGGCCATGATCGAGCGCAAGCCCCTGTGGAAGCTGCTGTCGGACATGTCGCCTCAGCAGATCGTGGAGCTCGTCGACTGGCGCTACCTTTCCGATGCGGTGACTCCCGACGAGGCCCACGACACGCTGGAACGCCTGGTGCCCACCCGCGCGGCGCGGGAGGCGGAGATCATGGCGTCGGGCTACCCCGCCTACACGACCTCGGCGGGTTGGCTCGGTTACCCTGACGCCAAGATCCGCGGCCTCTGCCAGGAGGCCCTCGCCGACGGCTGGTCAAGCTTCAAGCTCAAGGTGGGGGCCGACCTCGACGACGACCGGCGCCGGTGCTCGATCGTGCGCGCCGAGATCGGCCCCGACCTCTCGCTGATGATCGACGCGAACCAGCGCTGGGACGTCGCCCAGGCGATCGAGTGGGTGAAGGCGCTCGCGCATTGCGGTCCGCTGTGGATCGAGGAGCCGACCAGCCCGGACGACATCCTCGGCCACGCGGCGATCGCCAGGGCCCTAGCCCCGTACGGCATCGGTGTGGCGACCGGCGAGCACTGCCACAACCGCGTGATGTTCAAGCAGCTGCTGCAGGCCAGGGCCATCTCGTACTGCCAGATCGACGCGTGCCGGCTGGGGGGCGTGAACGAGGTGGTCGCGGTGCTGCTGCTCGCGGCGAAATTCGGCGTGCCCGTCTGCCCGCACGCCGGCGGCGTCGGCCTCTGCGAGTACGTCCAGCACGACTCGATCTTCGACTTCATCTGCGTCACCGGCTCGCGAAAGGGCCGCATGATCGAGTACGTGGACCACCTGCACGAGCACTTCGTCGACCCGTGCATCATCCGCCGCGGCCGCTACATGGTCCCGACGGCCCCCGGCACAAGCGTCGCGATGAAGCCCGACTCGCTCGAGGCCCACCTTTTCCCCTCGGGGGAGGCCTGGAGGGGAGCCCGTCCCCAAGAACCCTAGCACACGCACCATGCGCATACCCCCCCTCCTCGCCCTGGCCGTGTCGGCGGCGGCCCTCCACCCGGCCGCCCGCGCCGAAGAGTACCGGATCGCGGTCATTCCCAAGGGGACGACCCACGAGTACTGGAAATCCGTCGACGCCGGCGCGGTGAAGGCCCAGCGCGAGCTTGCGGCAAGGGGCATCGCAGTGAACATCATCTGGAAGGGCCCTCTGCGCGAGGACGACCGCGAGCAGCAGATCCAGGTCGTCGAGAACTTCATCGGGCTCAACGTCTCGGCGATCGTCCTCGCCCCCCTCGACAGCAGGGCGCTCGTGGCCCCTGCGGAGGAGGCGATCAAGGCGGGCATCCCGGTCATCATCATCGATTCCGGCCTCAACTCGGCCCTGCCGTCGTGCACCGTCGCCACCGACAACCGCAAGGGCGGCCAGATCGGCGCCCGCAGGCTCGGTTCCCTGCTCGGCGGAAAGGGCCGCGTGATCATGCTCAGATACGAGGTCGGCTCCGACAGCACCGCCCAGCGCGAGGCGGGCTTCCTGGAGGTCATGAGGAGCGAGTTCCCGGCGATCGCCCTCATCTCGACGGACCAGTACGGCGGCGCCACGACGGAGACCGCCTACCGCGCGGCGCAGAACCTCCTCAACCGCTTCGGCGACCAGACGGACGGGATCTTCGCGCCCAACGAGTCGTCGGCCCACGGGATGCTCCTCGCGCTGCGCGAGGCGGGCCTCGCGGGTAGGGTCCGCTTCGTCGGGTTTGACGCGAACGAGCAGCTCGTCGGGGCGCTGAGGAAGGGCGACATCCAGGGCCTGGTCGTTCAGGACCCGGTGAAGATGGGCTACCTCGGGGTTATGTCGGCCGTCGCGCGCCTGCGCCACGAGCCGCTGGCCGCCTCGATCGACACCGGCGTGGGCCTCGTGACCCGCGAGAACCTCGACGACCCGGCGGTATCGGCGCTCATCCACCCCCCCCTGTCGGAGTACCTCAGGTGAAACCGGCCAGGCTCCGGCTCGACGGAATCACAAAGTCATTCGGGGCGACCCGGGCCCTGAGGTCCGTGTCGCTCGAGGTTGCCGCGGGCGAGGTGCACGCGCTCGTGGGGGAAAACGGCGCGGGAAAGAGCACGCTCCTCAAGGTCCTGAGCGGCGCCCACGGGGCCGACGCCGGCTCCATGGAGCTGGACGGCCGGCCGTACCTCCCGTCGGGGCCCCTGGACGCGCGCAGGCGCGGCGTCGCGATGATCTACCAGGAGGTGAGCCTCGCGCCGCACCTGTCGGTGCGCGAGAACATCCTCCTCGGCCTCGAATCGGCCACCCTGGGATGGATCGACGCGGGGGACTCGCGCCGGCGCGCCGGCGAAGCGCTCGCCTCGCTCGGATACGGCCACTTCGCGCTGGAGAAGCCGGCCGGGTCGTTCTCGATAGCCGAGCAGCAGGTGATCGAGATCGCGCGCGCTCTTCTGACGCAGCCCCGGGTGCTCATCATGGACGAGCCGACGAGCAGCCTCACCCAGTCCGACACGGAGAGGCTCTTTGCCGTCATCGGGCGCCTTCGCGGGCAGGGCGTGAGCATAATCTACGTCAGCCACTTCCTTGAGGAGTGCCGCCGCGCCTGCGACCGCTACACCGTCCTGAAGGACGGCGAGACGGTCGGCGCCGGGGAGATGAGGGAGGCCGGGACGGACAGGCTCGTCTCCCTCATGACGGGCCGCCCGGTGGCCGACCTTTACCGCAGGAGCGCCCGCGCGCTCGGGTCCGTCGTCCTGGAGGCCCGCTCGCTCGAGTGCCCGCCCAGGCTCAGGGCCGCCTCGCTGCGCGTGCGCGAGGGCGAGATCTTCGGGCTCGCCGGCCTTGTCGGCGCCGGCCGGACCGACCTGGTGAGGGCGCTCTTCGGTCTCGACAGGGCGGCCGCGGGCGAGGTCGCGGTCTTCGGCCGGCAGGGGGCCGGGGGGACGCCGCGCCGGCGCTGGGACGAGGGCGTCGGGTTCCTGAGCGAGAACCGCAAGGAGGAGGGGCTGATGCTGAACCAGCCCATCCGCGACAACGTCACCCTGACGAGGCTCGGGGCCTTCGGGAGGCTGGGATGGATAAGCAAGGGGCGCCAGCGCGCCGCGGCGCAGAGGTGGACGGGAGAGCTCGCGGTCAGGTGCCGCGACGTGGACCAGGACGTTGGCGACCTCTCCGGGGGCAACCAGCAGAGGGTCGCGCTGGCGCGGCTCCTCCTCCACCCGGCCCGGATTCTCATCCTGGACGAGCCCACCCGAGGGATCGACGTGGGCAGCAAGGCGAAGATCTACGAGATCATCGGGAGCCTGGCCGCGGCGGGCAAGTCGGTCGTCCTCGTTAGCTCCTACCTGCCCGAGCTCCTCGGCCTCTGCGACACGATCGGCGTGATGCGCCGCGGCGAGCTCGTCGCCGCGAGGCCCAGGGCCGAGTGGGACGAGTCCGAGCTCCTGCGGGCGGCCGTCGGGTCCGAGTGAGCGCGCCATGATCTCCCGCCTTCGCCGAATCATGGGAAAGGCCGGGCCCTTCATCGGCCTCGTCCTCGTGATCGCCCTCTTCGCGGTACCCCCGGAGACCCGCGCGCACTTCCTCTCCTACCACAACTTCAAGATAATCCTGACCCAGACGGTCATCGTGTCGATCGGGGCCCTGGGGATGACCCTCATCATCGTCAGCGGCGCGATCGACCTGTCCGTCGGCTCGACGGTCGCGCTCACCGGCGTGATCGCGGCCCTCCTCGTCCAGAACGGCTTCGGCGCGGCGGCGGCCACCGCCGCGGCCATCGGCGCGGGCGGGCTGGTCGGCCTGCTCAACGGGGCGGCAGTCGCCGGGCTCCGGATGCCGTCGTTCATCATCACTCTCGGAATGCTCGGGATAGGCCGCGGCATGGCCAAGTGGCTTGCCCGCGACCAGACGGTGGACTACGACGCCTCCCGGATAAACGCCTGGATGACGACGGCCGACCCGTCGGGCCATTCCCTGCCGGCGGGCGTCTGGGTGGCGATCGCGCTCGCGGCCGCGACGTCGCTCCTTCTCAGGAACACGGTCTTCGGGCGCCACGTCTTCGCGCTGGGCTCGAACGAGGCGGCGGCCCGCCTGTGCGGCGTCCCGGTCGCCCGCCTAAAGGTGGTGATATTCGTGCTTGCCGGCTTCTTCTTCGGGCTCTCGGGGCTTTTCCAGGTCTCGCGCCTGCGCATGGGGGACCCGACGGTCGCCGTCGGCCTCGAGCTCGACGTCATAGCTGCAGTCATCATCGGCGGCGCAAGCCTGAGCGGCGGCTCGGGCACCGTCCTGGGCTCGATGATCGGCGCGCTCATCATGTCGGTCCTGCGCAACGGGTCGCAACAAATGGGCTGGCCCAACTATTTCCAGGAGATCATCATCGGCCTCGTGATCATCGTCGCAGTCTTCCTCGACCGCTTCCGCCGCGGCGCAAGGGCCTGACGCGCCCCGGTCGCCAGCCATGTCCCTCGCGCGGTGCATCGGGTTCGACGCCGACGACACGCTCTGGCACAACGAGAACATCTTCGAGCGCGTGCACACGCGCTACTGCGAGCTGCTCTGCCGCCACCACGACGAGGAGACGGTGAGGCGGGCGCTGAACGCGACCGAGATGCGCAACCTCGACCTTTACGGCTACGGGATAAAGGGGTTCATGCTCTCGTCGATAGAGACCGCGATCGAGCTGACCGGCGGAAAGTTGAGCGCGAACGAACTGCGCGAGATACTGGCCCTCGGCCGCGGGATGCTGGACCACCCGGTCGAGCTCCTCGAGGGCGCCCAGGACGCCCTGGAGCTCCTCGCTCCGTCGTACTTCCTGCTCCTCGTCACCAAGGGCGACCTGGTCGACCAGGAGAGGAAGCTCGCGAAGTCGGGGCTTGCGCACCGGTTCAACGCAATAGAGATCGTGTCGGAGAAGAACCAGCGGACATACGAGAGGATCCTGGAGCGCCACGAGATCGAGCCGGCGAACTTCCTGATGGTGGGCAACTCGCTGAAGTCCGACATCGCGCCCGTCCTCGCGCTGGGCGGCTCGGCGGTCCACATCCCGTACCAGTACACGTGGGGGAGGGAGAGCATCGAGCCGCCGAAGGCGGACCCGGGGCGCTTCTTCCAGGCCGCATCGATAAGCGAGCTGCCCGGGATCGCCGAGCGCTGGCGCTGAGGCGCGGACTCTGGCGGCGCGGCGACGCGCGGGGTTGCGAAACCAGCAATTGTGCGTCCAGATAAGCCCATGCCCACACTCTACGAGCAGATGCGCGCCGACATCGTGGCGGCGATGAAGGCCCGCGACGGCGCCACCGCGACGTCCCTGCGCACGGCGGACGCCGCGGTCCAGCGCGCCTCGATGGACCTGGCCAAGCCGATCGACGACGCGATCGTGGTCGCGACCCTGCGCAAGGCGGTGAAGAACCTGGCCGACGCGAAGGCCGACTTCGAGAGGGGCGGACGCGCCGACCTCGTCGCCGCCAACGAGGCCGAGATCCGGCTGCTCGAGAAATACCTGCCCAGGGGCATCGACGCCGCCCGGCTCGAGGCCCTGGTGGCCGAGGCCATACGGGAATCGGGGGCCCTGTCGCGAAGGGAGATGGGCAAGGTGATGGGCGCCCTCAAGACGAAGCCCGAGGCCCCCCTGATAGACTTTGCGGCGGCGAGCAGGCTGATCCAGGCCAAGCTGCCCTAGCGGGCGCGGGTAGTGTCCCAATCTCGAACCGCTTTCAACCCCGGCGCGTTGAACGGCTTCGTGATTGGCAATAGCCCGAAGTCGCACAATCTTTGGCATTTACAGAAGTTCAATCAAATGATCACCAGCATCCACACCCTGATTTATTCCGACGACGCCCCCGCAACGCGCGCATTCCTTCGCGACGTCCTCGGCTGGCCCTACGTCGAGGATGTGCTGGGTGGAGGCGCGGGTTGGCTGATCTTCAAGACCGGGCGGAGCGAAATGGGCGTGCACCCGACCCACAGCGTCCACGATGGCAAGACGTACGAATCGCCGCGGCACCATCTGATCTCCCTGATGTGCGACGACATCTCACGCACGGTCGCTGAACTGAAGGGCAAAGGAGCGGAGTTCCGCGGCGAAGTTCAGGATCACGGGTACGGGCTCGTGGTCATGATGGCCGTGCCTGGCGCGGACGACATCATGCTTTACGAGCCCAAGCATCCGCTGGCGTATAGCCTGTGACCGATTGAAAGGGCAGCTGACTCACTCCCACCTTTCACCTATCGCGAGGCATCGTTCAAATTAGCAACACTACCCTGGCGCGGGCTGGACTTGGGCGCGCCGCGGTCCAGAGTGGAGGCTGCGGCCCGCCAGGCAAAGGGGCGCGGCCGCCACAACCCCCCACCATCCAGATGAAAAGACTGCCATACCTCTTCGCATGCGCCGCGCTCGCCGCCTGCACCGCCAAAGCCGAGAAGTTCGAGGGGCTCGCCCTCACCCCCCCCATGGGTTGGAACACGTGGAACACGTTCGCGGAGAACTGCAGCGAATCGCTCGTGAGGGAGACGGCCGACGCGATGGCTGCGAACGGGATGCGCGACGCCGGCTACGTCTACATCGTTATCGACGACTGCTGGTCGAAGAAGGAGCGCGACGCGGACGGCAACCTGGTGGCGGACCCGGCGAAGTTCCCGAGCGGGATGAAGGCGCTCGGTGACTACCTCCATTCAAAGGGATTCAAGTTCGGCATGTACGGCTGCGCGGGGAAGACGACCTGCGGCGGCTATCCGGGCGGCCGCGGCCACGAATTCCAGGACGCGCGCCTCTACGCATCCTGGGGCGTCGACTACTTCAAGTACGACTGGTGCGACCACGGCACCGCGAACGGGCCGGAGACCTACCGGATCATGAGCGACGCGATCCGGGCGGCCGGCAGGCCGGTCGTGTTCAGCCTCTGCGAATGGGGCCAGAACCAGCCGTGGCTGTGGGCGGAGCCGGTCGGGCACCTCTGGCGCACCACGGGCGACATCGGGGCGTCCTACGCCACCGGGGGCAAGAACAAGTGGGAGCACGGCTGGAAGAACCTCCTCGACATAAACGTGGGCCTGGAGAAGTACGCGGGCCCGGGCCACTGGAACGACCCCGACATGCTGGAGGTCGGCAACAAGGGGCTCACCCCTGCCGAGTCGCGCGCGCATTTCAGCTTCTGGTGCATGCTGGCGGCGCCGCTGATCGCCGGCAACGACGTGCGCCACATGGCGCCGGAGATCCGCGCGATCCTGACGAACAAGGCCGTGATCTCGATCGACCAGGACCCGCTGGGACACCAGGGCTTCCGGTACCGGGTCGACAAGGACAAGGAGATCTGGGCGAAGGAGCTGTCGAACAAGGAGTGGGCCGTGTGCGTCCTCAACACCGGCGACGCCCCGGCCAAGCTGACGCTCGACATGCGCGAGCTGACTTTCCTGACCGAGCAGTACTACGACGTGACGGACGTCTGGGCGGGCAAGGCCGCCGGGACGGCCCTCGACCCCCACGCCGCGGTGGTGGACTCGCACGACGTGATGCTCTTCCGCCTCAAGCCGGGGAGCTGACGCGCGCGACCGCCCGCCGGATGGCCTCGTGGGCGAGCACCGTCGAGCCCTGCTCGGCCAGCTTGAGGAAAAGGATGCTCGAGACCGGGCCGCCCTCCCTGGGCCGGCCGAGAAGGCCGCCGGCGCGCCGCAGGAGCGTCAGCAGCAGGCAGACGGGCACGCCGACGCGCCGGTCAATCCACTGGAGCATGCTCGCCCGGGTGCTGAATCGTTTCTCTGGGATCATGCGCGATCGAGCGACCCGACTGCCGGGGCCCCGCGCACCCTGCGAGTGAAATGCTCGACGCGGCCGGCTCCGCCGAACTACAACCTGTAAATGAGCCGCAAATTCCCCGGCCTTCTCGGCCGGTCCCTGCTGGTTGTGATCGGCCTCGCCACATCCCTGGTGCGCTCGAGGGCCGCCGACAGGATCCCGGTCAAGGTGATCGTCCTGTGCGGCTTCGAGGTCGGCAAGGACACCGGCGACGCTCCGGGCGAATTCCAGTACTGGTACGAGCGCGAGAAGCTCTTCGACCGGGTCAGTGTGCCCGGCGCCCAGCATCCTCTGTGCAGGAACGCGGAGGGGCTGTATGGAGACGTCGGGGGGACGACGCTGGATCCCCAGATCAACCCAGCGGTGACGAGCGAGCTCGTCATGGCCATCTGCCTGGACCCGCGGTTCGACCTGCGCAGGACGTACTGGCTCGTCAACGGGATAGCCGGGATCGACCCGGCGAGCGGGCCGATCGGGAGCGCGGTCTGGTCCGAGAATGTCGTGGACGGCGACGCCATGCGCGAGATAGACGAGGCGGAGACGCCCCGCGAATGGCCGTACGGGCTTTTCGCCATCGGCACGGACAGGCCCAACCAGCTGCCGATGGAGCACGAGCATGTCGGCGGATGGAACGGCGCCAAGCTTGAGTACAGCATGGTCTATCCGCTCAACAAGCGGCTGGCGCGCTGGGCCTATGAGCTCTCAAAGGACGCGCACATCCCCGACTCGCAGAAACTGAAGGCGTGGCGCGAGAGATACACCGGCTACCCCCAGGCGCAGCTCCCGCCGAGGGTCATGATGGGCGACACGCTGGGCTCCGTGCGGTACTGGCACGGGCTCAGGCGCACCCAGTGGGCCCGCGACTGGGTGAGGCTGTGGACAAACGGGACGGGCGCGTTCTCGACGACGTCCATGGAGCAGCAGGACTACGCGGGGACCCTCACCCGGATGGGCGCCAGGGGCTTCGTGGACATCAACCGGGTGATGGTGATGCGCACGGCGAGCAACTACTGCATGCCGCCCCCGGGCCAGGGCGCCGAGCTGACGATAGGCGACGAGTCGATGGGGACAGCCGAGGCGCTGGAGGCCGCGTACAGGGCCGGCTCGCCGGTGGTCCACGAGCTCCTCAGGAACTGGGCGAAATACGAGGATAAGCCTCCGGGCGGCTGACGGCGGCCGCGCGAATTTTGGTTGCGCGAACCGCCCTCTTGGGCGATCCTCTATGGCGTCTGGCGCGAACACGATCGCGACCGGACGCCCAGACACAAACTCCCACGCCCTCCGGACACCGAGGCTTCATCGCCATGCGAAAAGCACCCCCGTCCCCCCTCGCCCGCCCGCAGGATTTCCATCGATGGGAAACTGCGGAGGCGGCGTGACGGCACTCAGGACCCAAGGCTCCCGGGACCTGCCGTCCGCCGGCTCGCTTGGCGGATTCGCGGCCGCGAAGGCTGCCGGCACCAAGATCGTCATGGTCACGGCCTATGACGCCTGGTCGGCGCGCATCCTCGCCGACGTCCCGGTCGACTGCCTGCTGGTCGGCGACAGCGCGATGATGGTCGTCCACGGGGAGAAGGACACGCTCGGGGCGACGCCCGAGATCATGGCGCTTCACACCCGCGCGGTCGCCCGCGGGGCCCCCGCGAAGTTCATCGTGGCAGACATGCCCTTCCTCGCGGCGCGGAAGGGCGACGTCCACGCGCTCGAATGCGCGGCGCTCCTGGTCCGGGCGGGGGCCCACGCCGTGAAGATCGAGGGCGCCAGCGGACACATCGACGCGATACGCCATATCGTCGGCTCGGGCATCCCGGTCATGGGGCACCTCGGTCTCACGCCGCAGTGGGTGCTCGGGCTCGGCGGATTCAAGGTGCAGGCCCGCGACGCCGAGGGCGCGGCGCGCCTGGCGCGGGACGCCGCGGCGCTGGAGGAGGCAGGAGCGTTCGCCCTCGTGCTCGAGTGCGTCCCGCGGGCCCTGGCGCGGCAGGTGACGTCCTCGCTGCGGATCCCGACAATCGGGATCGGAGCCGGCGCCGGATGCGACGGCCAGGTCCTTGTCCTGCACGACCTCCTCGGGTTCAATCCGGGCTTCAGCCCGCGGTTCGCGCGGCGCTTTGCGGACGGAGCCGCGCTCGTGCGCGGCGGGGTCGCCAGCTTCGCGGAGGCGGTCCGGAGCGGGGAGTTCCCCGCAGATGAGGAGGGATTCTAGCCGTGCCCCGGGTCCACACGCGCATGGCGGACTGGCGCATGGAGCGCTCGTCGATGGAGCGCTCCAGGCTCAGCGTGGGGTTCGTCCCCACCATGGGAGCCCTGCACGCCGGCCACCGCTCGCTGCTCGAGCGGGCGAGGGCCGAGAACGACCGCGTCGTCCTCAGCATCTTCGTCAACCCGACGCAGTTCGACGAGCCCTCCGACCTCGGGCGCTACCCGAGGACGCTTGAGGCGGACATCCAGCTCGCCGACGGCCTCGCCGACCACGTGCTGGTCCCCGACCAGGCGGAGATCTACCCGGACGGGTACAGCTACCGGTTGACCGAGCGGACGCTCAGCGCGCGCCTGGAGGGCGCCCACCGCCCCGGGCACTTCGAGGGGGTCCTGACGGTTGTGCTGCGCCTCCTGAACCTGGTCAGCCCCCACCGCGCGTACTTCGGGGAGAAGGACTGGCAGCAGCTGCAGCTCGTGCGCGGGATGGTCAGGGCCTTCCTCCTGCCGGTCGAGATCGTTCCCTGCCCTATCGTGCGCGACCCCGACGGCCTCGCGATCAGCTCGCGCAACAGCCGGCTGTCCGCGGCAGGCCGCGCCAAGGCGCCGGCCTTCCCGCGGATCCTGCGCGACTCCGGCGCGCCGGATGCGGCCGCAGGCGCGCTGGCGGGCGCCGGGTTCGCGGTGGACTACGTCGAGGACGCCGACGGCGTCCGCCTGGGCGCGGTCCGCCTGGAGGGCGTCCGCCTGATCGACAATGTCCGCGTCTAACATCGTTTTCGTCCTCACGGGCTCCATCGCGGGCTACAAGGCCTGCGACGCCATATCGCGCCTTGTGAAGCAGGGCCACCGCGTGCGCGCGGTCGCCACCACCTCGGCCCTGCGCTTCGTGGGAGCGGCCACGCTCGAGGGCCTCACCGGGGAGCGGGTCTTCACGGACCTCTTCGAGCCCGGGGCCGCGCTCGAGCACATCAACCTCACCCGGTGGGCCGACGCCGTGGTCGTCTGCCCCGCGACCGCGAACACCCTCAACCGCTATGCCGCTGGACTGGCCGACGACCTGTCCGGCGCCCTCTTCCTCGCCCACGACCGCTCAAAGCCGCTCCTCGTCGCCCCGGCAATGAATCCGGCCATGTGGCGCCATCCCGCGACCGCGGAGGCCGTGGAGCGGCTCCTGCGCTGGGGCGTGCGGTTCATATGGCCGGGCGACGGGCGCACGGCGTGCGGCGAGGAGGGCGAGGGGCGCCTGGCCGAGCCGACGGAGATCGTCGCGGCAATCGAGGCCGCGCTGGCGCGACCCGCAAGGCGCCTGAAGGTCCTCGTCACGAGCGGGGGCACGTCGGAGCGCATTGACGCCGTCCGCGCCATCACGAACACGAGCACCGGGAGGACCGGCGCGGGCATCGCGGACCGCCTTGCCCGCGGCGGCCACGAGGTCGTGCTCCTTCGCTCGAGGGACTCGGCTCCCGCGGCCCCGGGCTGCCGCGAGGAGCTGTTCTCGTCGTTCGCCGAGCTCGACGCCGCCCTCGCGCGGATCCTGTCATCGGCGCATTTCGACGCGGTTATCCACGCGGCTGCGGTCGGCGACTTTGGCGTCGCGGAGGTGGTGAAGGGCGGCGCCGCGGCGCCGCCGCCGGAAGGCAAGCTGGACTCGGATTCGCCCCTGCTCATCCGGCTGCGTCCGAATCCCAAGCTGGTCGAAGGCCTGAGGGGGCGCAGCCTGAACGGCGCGGTGCGGATCGTCGCCTTCAAGCTCACGGCCGGCGAGGCCCGGGAGGGGACCGAGCCCGCGATCGCATCCCTCTTCGCCCGCTCGGGGGCGGACCTCGTCGTCCACAACAGGCTCGAGGACCGCGCAGGGGCGGACGAGTTCCCGTCCGAGATCCATTTCCCCGGGGCGGGCCCGCCCGTGCGCTGCGCGACCCGCACCGAGCTGGCGACCGCGCTCGAGCGCATCCTCGCGGGCCTCCCCGCGGCCGATGCCGCCGTCGCCTGAAACCGCCATGCTCCTCTGCCTAGACATCGGCAACACGCAGGTCCACGGCGGCGCCTTCGAGGCGGATGCGCTGCGCTCCCAGTTCCGCAAGTCGACCCAGCCCCTGGGCTCCTCGGACGAGCTCGGCATCTTCCTCGTCTCGGTGCTGCGCGAGAGCGGCGTGGATCCGCGCTCCGTCGACCGCGCGGCGCTGTGCTCGGTCGTCCCCGCGGCCCTCCATTCCACGCGGGGCGCCATCAGGAGGTACTTCGGCTGCGAGCCGTTCGTCCTCCAGGCCGGCGTGAAGACCGGGCTCAAGGTCCGGTACCGCAACCCGCTCGAGGTCGGCGCGGACCGCATCGCGGGCTCGATCGCCGCCGTCCAGCGCCATCCGTCGCGCAACCTGATCGTCGTCGACTGCGGGACGGCGACGACCCTCGACGTGGTCACCTCCGGCGGGGAATACCTCGGCGGCGTGATCATGCCGGGCGTGGGTGTCTCCGCCGAGACGCTGGCGAGCCGCACGGCCAAGCTTCCCCGCGTCGAGATCGCCCGGCCCGAGACGGTGCTCGGCCGCTCAACGGTCGAGAGCATCCAGTCGGGCCTCTACCACGGGCATTCCGGGGCCATCCGGCACCTGGTGGCCGAGCTCACGCGGGAGGTCTTTGGCGGCGAGAGGCCAAGCGTGATCGGCACGGGCGGCTTTGCGCGCATGCTTGAGGGCGAGCGCCTTTTCGACGAGGTGGTGCCGGAACTCGTGCTCCTGGGCCTAAGGCATGCGGAGATGCTCAACCGCGAGGCCGGCCCCCGGTAACGCCGGAGTCGCGCCATTTCCATGCCGTGGTCCGGCGCCCCCCGGGGGCGGCGGCCCTCCCCGAGCGCATGGCCGCCCTGGCGGGGTGCATCCGCGCGCGGATTGCGTCTGGAATCTTGACCCCGTAATCGCGCCGCCAAAGCCTCCGGCCGCGTGAAGGAGCCCACAAAAGAAGAGAGGCAGCTAAGGTGCTTCCGCAAGAGGAGGTACCGCAGCGAGGGCGACGCCCTCGACGCGGCGCTTGTCGCCGGCGTCGAGCGCCAGCGCAAGGCCTACCTCTGCCCGTACTGCAGGAAGTGGCACCTGACCTCGGTCTGACCCCCCGCGCCGCCCGCCGAATACTCTTTGAATCGCCGCGGAAAGCCGCAGAATCTGGCCCCGAGCGATGAACATGTCCCGTCGAACCGCGCTAAAGGCGCTTGCCGGCTCGGTCGCCGCCGCGGCCGCGCCGAGCGGCCGCTCGGAGGAGCCTAAGCCCATCGCGGCCGCCCCCTCCCCCGCCGGCTCGTTCCACCATTCCGCGTGCCGCTGGTGCTACCAGAAGATCCCGCTCGACGAGCTTGCCCGCGAGGGCAAGCGCATCGGCCTGGAATCGGTCGAGCTGCTCGACCCGGCGGACTGGCCGGTCGTCCAGGGCCACGGGCTCACGTGCGCGATGGCAAACGGGGTCACCCGGATCCCGGAGGGCCTGAACCGGCTGGAGCACCACACGGTCATGGTCCCGGGGATGATCGAGCGCATTAGGGCCTGCGCCGACGCCGGACTTCCCAACGTCATCTGCTTTTCCGGAAGCCGCGGGGGGATGGACGACGAGCTGGGCCTGGCCAACTGCGCGGCGGCCCTCAGGCAGATCGTCGGCGAGGCCGAGAAGCGCCGGGTGACGGTCTGCATGGAGCTGCTCAACAGCAAGGTGGACCACAAGGACTACATGTGCGACCACACGGCCTGGGGCGTGGAGCTGGTCAAGCGGGTCGGATCCGAGAGGTTCAAGCTTCTCTACGACATCTACCACATGCAGATCATGGAGGGCGACGTCATCCGCACGATCAGGGAGAACCACGCCTTCATCGCGCACTACCACACCGGCGGCGTGCCCGGGCGCCACGAGATCGACGGCACGCAGGAGCTCAACTACGCCGCGATCGCGCGCGCAATCAAGGACACCGGCCACCGGGGCTTCGTGGCGCAGGAGTTCGTCCCGGTGCGCGAACCCTTCGCCTCGCTCGCCCAGGCGCTGGCAATCTGCACGGTGTGACCGCGGGTTCCAGGCGGAAGCCGCGGCCCGGGGGGCCATCGGCAAGGGGCCCTCGAGCCCGGAGAATAATCCCTCGTCCCGGCGCCCTCCTTCAGTAGCATCAGGCCATGCTGCTCGATTTCTCCACGCTCGCGCCGCGCAGCGCCTACAAGTGGATGGTGGGGACGATCCTGCCGCGCCCGATCGCCTGGGTCTCGACGGTCGACCAGGACGGCAGGAGCAACCTGGCGCCGTTCAGCTTCTTCCAGGGCGTCACCGCGAACCCGCCGACGCTGATGTTCGTGCCGGTCAACAACCGCGACGGCGGCAAGAAGGACACCGTTCGCAACATCGAGCTTGTCCCGGAATTCGCAGTGAGCCTCGTGTCCCACGCCCTCTCCGAGGCGATGAACAAGACCTCGTCCCAGCTGCCCTACGGCGAGAGCGAGTTCGAGGCGTTCGGCATCGCCTCCGCGCCGTCGGCACGGATCCGTCCGCCGCGGGTTGCGCAGGCTCCCGTGGCGTTCGAGTGCGCCCTGCAGCAGATCGTCCACATAGGAACGGGCCCGCTCGCGGCCAACGTGATCTTCGGGCGCATCCTGACGGCGTACGTCCGCGACGATGTGCTAGGCCCCGAAGGCCTGCCGGACCCCGGGAAGCTCGACCTAGTGGGCCGCATGGGAGGCGACGGTTACTGCACAACGCGGGATGCCTTCTTCATGGAACGCCCCGGCAGGCCCTGAATGACGAGGCGGCCTCCACTTGTGAAATAAGGCGTCATTCTACATCGCCTGCCCTGGTATTAGACGGAGCGGACGTGGGACATCCAATGGGGCGGCATGGCCTTGGGGCCCGAGCAATGCGCCGGGCCGCGCCCGCCTCTGCGGGACCCGGACGATCCCCGGCCGCGGCGGTTCCATCTCATTGACAATCCATGGGGCGGCGGCAACTTTCTGCCCCTCCCTAGATGGTCCTGTCCAAAACCCCTCCCCCTCCGGGCACCGGTATGTCGGTTCCCGGCAACCGACGCACTGTCCGCGACGTGGTGATCCGCCTCGCCGGGAACTCCCAGGACGGGATTCAGACCATCGGCGGATTCCTGGCCCGGCTCGCCGGCCGCTCCGACCAGGACGTGATGACGTATATGACCATCCCGTCAACGATTTCGGGCGGGCCGTCGATCTTCCAGGTTCACATGGGATCGGGCGACATTCTCTCGTCCGGAGACCAGGCCGATGTCCTCGTTGCCTTCTACCAGCACAGCTACGACAGCCACATAGAGTCGCTGCGCCCCGGGGGAGTGCTCATCTACGACACCGACCAGGTAAAGCCGAACCCCGATGACCGGCGCTTCACGGCCGTCGGAATCCCGATCACGGGGGCGACGGTCGAGGCGGTGGGCGGCTCGTCCAAGGAGAAGGGCAAGAACCTGTTCGTCCTCGGGCTGATCACCCGGATCTTCAGCCTCGACTCCGCCAAGGTCGCCGCGCTCATCACGGAAAGGTTCGGCGGAAGGTCCGAGGACATCGTGCGCAACGCCATGCTCGCCTTCGACGCCGGCTACGCCACGCCGGCCGACAACCTGCGCGACTGCCTGTTCCGCATCGAGCCTGCACCGCCCAACGCCTCCGGGCGCCCCCAGGTGACCGTGGACGGCAACACGGCGCTCACGTACGGGCTGATCGCCGCCGGAGTGCGGCACGGCGCGGGCTACCCGATCACCCCCTGGTCGACGGTCATGGAGACGCTCCGGAGCGAGCTGTCCAAGTACGGGGGCGTCTTCGTCCAGGCAGAGGACGAGCTCGCCGCCATAGGCTACGCCCTCGGCTTCGCCTACTCGGGCCACCTCGCGGTGACCGGCAGCTCGGGCCCCGGGCTCTCGCTCAAGATGGAGGGCCTCGGCTGGGCCGTCATGGCGGAGATGCCTCTGATCGTGATCAACGTCCAGCGCGGCGGGCCGAGCACGGGAATGCCCACCAGCGTGGAGCAGGGCGACCTCATGCAGGCCATCTACGGCAGCCACGGCGACGCTCCCCGCGTCGTGCTCGCCCCTAAGGACGTCGAGGACTGCTTCTACATCTGCCTGGAGGCCGGCAGGATCGCGCGCGAGTACAGCACCCCCGTGCTCATCCTGACCGACCAGGCCCTGGCCACCCGCATCGAGGCGTTTGACGAGCCGGACCTTTCCTCTCTCATGGTCGACCCGAAGCCGGACCTGTCGCCCCGCGGTGCGGACTTTGAGCCCTATCCGATCGGGCGCATGACCCGCCACGCCCCCCCCGGGGCCCCAATCGCCACCGGCACTTATCCGACGGTCAGCGGCCTGGAGCACGATGAGTTGGGCCACCCGACGGCGAATCCCGGCCTGCACATGAAGATGACGGCCAAGCGCCGCGAGAAGCTCAAGGCGCTGGGAGCCACGCTTCCCGTGCCCGGGGTGCACGGCGACCCCGAGGGAGAGGCCCTTCTCGTGGGCTGGGGCTCGACCTGGGGCCCGGTACGCGAGGCCGTCAACCGGCTGAGGGAAGGGGGCGCAAAGGTCGGCCAGCTCCACCTGCGCCACCTCCATCCCCTGGCGCCCGGCCTCGACGAGATCTTCCGCCGGTACAGGCAGGTGCTCGTGGTGGAGATGAACGACGAGGGCCTGTACGGCTTCGGCCAGATGGCCACCATGCTCCGGGCCCGCTACGCAATGCCCTCGATACGGAGCATCACGAAGACCGACGGGCTCACCTTCAGGATCAGCGAGATAGTTGACGGGGTGACCCGCAGCCTCGTCCGCAACGGCCACGCCTGACCCGGCGCAAGCACACTTACCCGATGCCGCCCACCGCCACCGCCCTCGCCCCGTCCGAGCCGGTCCAGCCCCAGAGGCTGACCAAGAAGATCCTCACGGCCGACCACCCGACGTGGTGCCCGGGCTGCGGCGACTTCGCCGTCCTGGCCGCCTTCTACCGCGTGCTGGAGAAGCTCCAGTACCCGCACCAGAACATCGTCAACATCTCGGGCATCGGCTGCTCGTCGCGCTTCCCCTACTTCGTCAACACGCACGGCGTGCACTACATCCACGGCCGGTCGCTCCCGTTCGCCGCGGGGATAAGCCTCGGCCGGGACGACCTGCACGTCTTCGTGTTCGGCGGGGACGGCGACGGCTTCTCGATCGGGGGCAACCACCTCGTGCACACGGGGCGCAAGAACGTGCGCCTGACCTATGTCATCATGGACAACTTCGTCTACGGCCTGACGAAGAAGCAGACGTCGCCCACCTCGCCCATAGGCTTCAAGTCGAAGACGGACCCGGCCGGCGCGCTCGACCAGCCCATCAACCCCATGCGCACGCTCGTCAACAGCGGCGCCAGCTTCGTCGCCCGCAGCCACGCGGCCCAGGTGAACCACATGACCGAGGTGATGGAGCGCGCCGCGCGCCACGACGGCTTCTCCGTCGTCGAGATACTCTCCGAGTGCGTCGAGTTCTACGAGGGCGCCTTTGACGCCGGGAACCCCCGCAAGGGCGGGCAGTTCAACGTGATCGAGGAGAGGAAGAACGACGGGACGCCCGAGGACCTGCTTCGCCACGACCCCTCCGACGAGCTCGCGGCCTTTCGCCTGGCATCGCTTCCCTGGCCCGGCGTCTTCGGGGTCTTCTTCGAGTCGGACCGGCCGACAAAGAACCGCCTCGAGGCCGACCTGATCGCCAAGGCTCGGGAGAGGACCAAGGGCGCCTCCGATCTCGAGCTTCTCCAGTCCTCGTTCCGGCGCCTGCGCTAGGCGCGCCCCCCACGCCCGGGGCACCGACCCGTGAGGCTGCACAACGCGAGGGCCGCCCTGCGCCTCGGCCAGCCGCTCGCGCAGGCGCGCGGGGCGGTGATCCTCATCCACGGCCGCGGATCCTCGCCGCAGGACATGGCCGGCCTGGCCGACGTCTTTGCGGAGGAGGGGCTCGCCTTCCTCGCCCCCGCGGCGGAGGGCGGCACGTGGTACCCGCAGCGCTTCCTCGACCCGCTCGAGAGCAACGAGCCGTGGCTTTCGAGCGCCCTGAAGGTGGTCGCCCAGCTCGTGGCCGAGATCCTGGCGGCGGGCGTCCCTCCCGAGCGGATGGGCATCGCCGGATTCTCGCAGGGCGCCTGCCTGGCGCTCGAGTTCGCGGCGCGCCACCCGCTGCGCTACGGGTTCGCGGCGGGGCTGAGCGGGGCCCTGATCGGGCCGGCGGGCACCCCGCGCCAGCCCGGCGACCTGCGGGGCACCCCGGTGCTCATCGGGTGCGCCGAGCTCGACGCCCACATCCCGCTCGAATTCGTCGAGGAGAGCGCGGAGGCGTTCGCGCGCCTGGGCGCCGCCGTCACCAAGCTCATCTTCCCCGGCGCGTCCCACATGGTCTTCCCCGAGGAGATCGAATGGCTGCGCCAGCGCTCGCTCACGGCCCCGCCGGGCCGGGGCCCGGCCCGCTGACACGGGTGTCGCGCCCGCGCGCGCCTCAGAGCAGCGGGTCGTTCGCCTTCGGGTCGGCCATCAGGGCCTTGAAGCGCGGATCGTCGCGAAGCGGCCGGAAGCCGACCCGGGTCGAGTAGAAGTTGAGCCCGAACGGCACGCGCAGCAGGCGCCCCGCCTCCGCCACGGCGCGGTCCCTCTCGCCGGCCCAGGCGAGGGCGAGGGCGCACGTGGCCGAGTTCGCCGGCCCCAGGAGCGCGTCGCGGGACTCGGGCATGAGCTCCCCGGACTTCTGCACGCAGCGCAGCGTCTCGTCGCGCTCGCCCAGGAGCCCGTGCGCGAGGCCCAGCTGGGCCCAGAGGATCGGGCTGTCCGGCTGGCGCTCGAGCTCCGCCTTCATGAGGCCCATCGCGTCGGTGGCGCCGGCGCGGGCGGCCGCCATGTCGCCGGCCTCGGCGAAGTTCTCCGCCGCGTTGAGCTCCTGGCTCCAGCGGGGGTCGTCCGGGTTGGCGTCGTAGAAGGGCTGCTCCCTGTAGATCCGGGTGAACTCGGCCCAGTCGCCGCAGAGCCCCGCGTCCAGGCTCTGCAGGTAGAGGTGCTTCGGGCGGTCCGCCGGGTCCACCGCGCGCCTCGCGAACGCCCGGATCCCGTCGGTGGAGCCGTGAGCCAGGAACGGGACCTGGCTCAGGAGCCAGGCGGCCTCCAGGTTCTGCGGGTGCGTGTCCGCGAACGCCTGGAGCACCGACTGGGACTCCTCGTAGAGATGGACGGCCACGAGGGACTCGGAGAACGTGGTGACGTACCTGGCGTTCGTCGGGTCGAGCTTGAGCCCCCGGCGCATGTTTGGCAGCGCGTCTGCGAGCCGGCCCTCGCGGCGCTGGATGAGCCCGAGCGAGTAGAACGTGACGGGGTCGTTCGGGCGCAGCATCGCCAGGCGCATGTACTGCTCCGTGGCCCGGGCGTAGTCGCGGTAGCTGTAGTAGTAGAAGTCGCCGAGGTCCTCTATCACCGCGGGGTCGTCCGGCGCCAGGCGGACGGCCGCGTCGATCGCCGCCTTCGCCGCACCCAGCTGCTTTTCCGTGTGCTCGACGTTGAAGTAGACGAGCGCCCTCATCGACCCGAGCTCGCCCCACGCCACGGCGAACCCGGGATCGAGCCTGACGGCGTCCTCGAGGAGCGAGATCGCCGACTCGGTCGAGTTCATCTGGGTCGAGTAGTAGCGGAACTGCCGGGCCTTGAGGTAGTCGTCGTATGCGGCCGCGTTCTCGGTCGGGCGCCGGGCGAGGAGGACCCTTGTCTCGGGCGAGAGCACCGCCTGGAGGGCCTCCGCGATCGCCTGCGCGAGCTCGCCCTGGATCGCGAATATGTCGGTCAGGTCGCGGTCGAACGACTTGGCCCACACGTGCTCGTCGTTGCGGGCGTTGATGAGCTGGCCGGTGACCCGGACCTTGTTGCCCTCGCGCCGGACGCTGCCCTCGAGCACGTAGGCCACGCCGAGCTCGCGCCCTATCTGCTTGATGGACTTGGTCGTCCCGCGGTACTGCATGACCGATGTCCGGGAGACCACGTGGAGGTCGCGGACGAACGAGAGGTTCGTCAGCACGTCCTCGTGGACCCCGTCGGTGAAGAACGAGTTCTGCTTGTCCTCGCTCATGTTCTCGAACGGAAGGACCGCGATTGACTTGGGATCGACGGCCTGCTCCTGGGCGGGGGCCGGCGCGGCGGCAGGGGCGGCCGCGGGCGACGGCGGGGCGCGCCTCGTCACGACAAGGGCCACCGCCGCGACGGCGGCCGCGGCGACGGCGGCGGCGATCCAGGACCGGCCCCGAGGGGGGCGCCGCGTATCCGCCGCCGGGGCCGCCTGGGCCGGGGCTCCGGGCTTCCGCGGCGCCTCCAGCATGCGCTTTATCTGCTCGACGAACTGCGGCGTCGGCAGCGAGCCGGGGAGCCGGATCCACTGGACCCGGAGGAACTCCGCCGGCGCGACGGCGGCGCTCTCCGGTGTCGCGTCAACGACGACGGGGCTCAGGAACGGCACGCCCTCGGCCATCAGGTGCGTGCGCTCGACCGCCAGCTTCCATTCCAGCCGGAAATAGCCCTCCCCGCGCGACTGCGTGCGCTCCGACACGATCGGCATGAAGAGCGCGCACTCCTTGATCTGCTTGCGGATCTTCTGGTCCCACGCGTCGCCGCCGCGCAGCTCGCTCTGGTCGAACCACACCTCGACCCCGTAGCTGCGCAGGGCATCCGCAATGCGTTGCGCCGCAGGGGTATCCTCGCGCGCGTAGCTGAGGAATACCGCGCGGGGGGGCGGCCCGCCGTCTGTATTCGGATTGGCGCTCGGCATCAACGAGCGCAGGATAGGGCGAGGCACGGGCCAATCCAGCCAATAAAGACGCGGCGCCCGGCCGCGGGCCCCTCGGCGCCTTGGACGTTGACAGGTGGAGGCGCCCGACGGTCACACTGATGGCAGGCATGACCCCCACCTCAGAGATACCCCTGTTCCACGTCGTGGGGTTTTCGGGACACCGGCAGATCATCGACCCCGACGGGCTGGGCAGGGCGATCAGCGCGGCGCTCGAGTCCCTGCGGCGCCAGGCGCCCGGCGAATGGCTCGGCCTCTCGTCCGCAGCGGAGGGCGGCGACCAGCTGTTCATCGACCGGGTCCGGGCCCTCGGGATGTCGTGGCACGCCATCCTGCCCCTGCCCAAGACCGAGTTCGCCAAGGACTTCTCCCGCGAGGACTGGGCGCGCGTGGAGCGGGTCCTGGACGGGGCCGAGCATGTGCGGGTCATAACCGAGAACGGGTCGCGGGAGGACGCATACCTTGACTGCGGGATGGCCACGGTCGACGGGTCCGACGTCCTCCTGGCCGCGTGGGACGGCGAGCCCGCGCGGGGGCGGGGGGGCACGGGCGACGTGGTCGCCTACGCAAGGTCGCTCGGCAGGCCCCTGATCCTCGTCGATGCGAACACGCTCAAGGTCACCCTCGAGAACCTGGGGAAGCTCGAGCGGATCGACTCGAGCCTCGCAGCCCTCAACCGGCTGCCGGCGTCGCTCGCCGGCAGGGCCGAGAACCCGTTCAAGGCGCCGGGTTCCATCTTCGCGTTCCAGCAGAAGTGCGACCACGCGGCGAGCCGCGGCGCGCCCGAGTTTCGGCGCCTGATCGTCCTGACGGTCCTCCTCCACGTCGCGGCCACCCTGGTCGCGGCCGCGGGGCTCGCGTACGACCTGCACTTCGCCGTCGTGCCCTGGCTGAAGCTGGCCTGCCTGATGGGCGCCCTGAGCGTCGCGCTGCTCCTTCGCCACAACCACCATTCGCACCACAACTGGGTGCGCTGCCGGCTCGCCGCCGAGTTCTGCCGCTCGCTGCTCGCCACCTGGGGCCTGCCGCGCGCGGCGCCCCTCTTCGAGGACCTTGACCTGCCCGAGGTCCGCGGCCTCTCGCGGGCGCTTCACATCCTGCACAGCCGCTCGGCCACGTCGCAGCCGGTCCCGATCGAGGAGTTCAGGAGCACCTACCTCGAGAAGCGCATAGACGACCAGCTCGCGTACTACCGGCGCCAGGAGGGCCGAGCGCTGCCGATGTTCGGCCGCCTTAAGACCGGGTTCTGGATCGCGACGATCCTCGCGATCGCCTGCACGCTGGCCTACGCAGTCTGCCACTCCGCGCACTTCGAGGTGCCCGAGTGGGCCGTGACGACCGTGTTCTATTTCCTGCCGATCACCCTGCCGATCATCGCGGCCGCCTTCATATCGCTGATCTCGATCAACGACCTCCAGCGCCGGGTCGCGCGGTACCGCGAGATGCAGGTCATGCTCGAGGAGAGCCGCAAGCGCGTGGCCTTCTGCCAGACCTGGAACAGCCTCGAGCGGGTCGTGCTCAAGACCGAGCGCGCTCTCCTCCAGGAGGTCATCGAATGGCACTCGCTCACGAGCTTTGCCGAATCGCACTGACGCCGGGCCACGGCGTCCTCGCCATGCCGCCACGATCTGATAGATTGCTTGATCCACACACGACGCTATGCCGGCGTTTTCACCGAAGCGGCGTCATGAACTCCCCCGTTGCACAAAAATGAACGTCCTTGAATTGATGAGTCCCAATGCTGTCACGGTTGGCCCCAAGACGCCGCTGCGCGAGATCATGAGGCTGATGCTGCGCTACAACCTGAATGAAATCCTGGTCCTGGACGGCGAGCAAAGGCTGGCGGGCATTGTCACGCACTCTGACCTGAGCCGCAGACTGCTCCCCACCGAGAAGGAGTTGATGGAACATGAGGAGTTCATGACGTCTCCCCAGCTGATGGAGGATCGTTTCAGGGACTTCACGGGCGTTCCGGTGGATGCGATCATGACGAGAAACGTGTTTACCGTTTCCCCCGACCTCGAGGCGCTCGAGGCCGGGGCGACAATGCTTGCCCACCGGATAAAACAATTGCCGGTCGTCCGAGACCAGAAGGTGATAGGAATCATCAGCTACAGGGACATTGGCTGGGGCCTGATGATGCAATTCCATGACTATATGACGGGTTGAGCCTGAACCCGCCCGTCCAAGCGCGCTTATCCAGGCGTTCGACGCGATCATGCATGGCGGGGGCGCCCGCCGGAGCATTCGCGTTTTGGCCAGGAGGGGCCGGCCGGGAGAACCGGCCGCTCGACCTTGCCGGGGTTTGACAGTCGAGCTTCACGGGATCATGAATCCGATGTTGCCGACCGGCCAGAGGTGCCCAGGTCGGGAGAGTTAACCCCCGAAGCTTCAACCCCCTCATGCAGATGAATAAATCATTTGGATGGTCGATCGTTCTGAGCATATTGATGATCCTGGCAGGCCTCTTCGCCATCGTCGTCCCTCCGCTCGCCGGGATCGCGGCCACGCTGCTTGTCGCCTGGTTACTGGAATTCTGCGGCGTGGCGCACATCTTATATTGCTGGCATCGGCGCGGCGTCGGCGGAGTCCTCTTGGAGCTTCTTGTCGGCGTCCTCTACCTGGCCGTCGGGTTTTACATCCTGGTCAACCCGGCCGCGGGCCTGGCTTCGCTTACGGTCGTCCTCGCCTTCTATCTCTTCATTGAGGCGATCCTGGAATTCATCCTCGCCTTCAATCTGCGCCAGCTCAAGGGCTCGGGCTGGCTCTGGGCCGACGGAGTCGTCGACCTTGTCCTGGCGGCCATGATCTGGAGGACCTGGCCGTTGAGCGCCGTATGGGCCGTCGGCACCCTGGTCGGAGTCGGTATCCTTTTTACCGCCTTCACGCGGCTGATGCTCACGCTGGAGGCGCGGCGCGCGGCCACGGATGCCGCCCCGCCGACGCCCTCTTGATCGAAGGCGCCACCCCGGCGCGCCCCGACCAAACGGCGGATGGCCGCCGATCTTCGCAATGCGGGCGGGTTCCCGACGGCCGCCCCGTTCGCAACATGCGCCCGTCGCCGGCGCGGGCGCGCCCCGCGCTCATCCCCTGAATGCTTCGAAGGGTTCGACTTTGAGCACGCGGCGGGGCTCCTATGAGTCCCTCCGTAACAATGCCTGCCCATGCAACCTCTTCATCCTGCTCCGCATAGTAACCGACGGAGACGGGACCCGGTATTCGTGACTCGAGATTCAAGCTGATCGCTCCCGAAACCAGCCAAGGGGGGCGACATGAGCTATGGCCAGGTTCGGGGCAGACTTGACAATTTCCATCATGCGACTGATACTCAATATCAGCTTACTCATCCCCCAATAGATGCGCATCAAGAATCTGATGGCCATAGGCTTACTGATGATTTCGTGCGGAATGGCTGACACCGGCTCAGTTAAGATCATTCTCGAGATAAGGTTCGAGAACCACCGATTCGCGCCGCAGACGCTGACCGTCGCCGCCGACACGCCGCTCGAGATAAGGGTCGTCAACCTGAGCCGCGAGAGGATCGAGTTCGAGAGCTTCAAGCTCAACCGCGAGAAGGTCGTCGAGCCAGGCGCGTCCGTGGTCGTGAAGCTGCCCGCCCTTCGCGCCGGCACCTACGACTTCTTCGACGACTTCCACCAGGACGTCCCCGAGGGCGCCATCGTCGCAAGGTGAACCTGCTACCATGCCGCGCCCGGTGAACAGGGCCTCGAACGCCGCGCTCCGGCGCCTCGTCCTGCTCGGCTGCGCAGTCGCGCTCCCGTGCGCCGCGCAGGTCGACCCCTGGGAATTCGAGGTCTATCCCTACTCCACCACGCAAAGGGGCATGGCGGAGCTCGAGACCGACAACGCGGTGGTGGTCGACGGGCACTCGGCAGGCGGCGAGGGCACCTCCAGCGGCACTGTCCGCAGCCAGGGGATGCTGTACAACTCGTACGAGATCACGTACGGGCTCACGGACCGGATCGAGGCCGCCATCTATCTCAACATGGCGCAGCCGCAGGGCTCCGGGCTCCAGTGGGCGGGCGACAACCTCCGAATTCGCGGCAGGCTCCTCGACGAGGAGACCCTTCCCGTGGACGTCGGATGGTACCTGGAGCTGGAATGGCACAAGACCCCGCAGTTCGACGACGCAACCCGCGAGCTCGAGTTCCGGCCGATCCTGGAGAAGGACCTCGGGCGCTTCTCCGTCATGGCGAATCCCAAGTTTGAGAAGGTCCTCGCGGGAGCCGGCCACGGCGACGGCGTCGAGTTCGGCTATGCCGCGGGCGTGCACTATCGCTGGGCGCGGAGCCTGTCCCCGGGGCTGGAGTTCTATGGCGGCTCGGGATTGATCGACCGCCTCGACCCCATGGCCCAGCAATCGCACTACGTGTTCCCGGTCATCTGGGGCGAACTGCCCCGCGGCCTCGAGTACAACTTCGGGGTTGGATACGGGCTCACCCGGAACTCGGACCGCCTCATCGTGAAGTTCAACCTGGAGCTTGAGCGCTTCGTTGGCGCGATGCTCAAGGCGTCATCGGACCGGGCCTGGCTCTACTAGGCGCGGCGGGGCAGTTCCGCCCCCCTTGCCCCCGCCTCAAAGCTCCCGCAGCGCGGTGGCAATCGGCTGGCGCGCGGCGCGGAGCGCGGGCAGCAGGCCGCCGATTGCGCCGATCAGGGTCGCCACTATGACCCCCTGGACCAGCAGCTGCGGCGTCACCGCCAGCGCGAACGTGACCTGGCTGAAGCTCTGCCAGTTCATCGTCGCCGTGTGGAAGCCGTTGAAGGCGATGTAGGAAAGCCCGGCCCCGATCGCCCCGCCGAGAAGCGCCAGCGCGATGGATTCGAGCATGACGGAGACGACCACCGCGCCTCCCCCGAAGCCGAGCGCCCGCAGCGTCGCGATCTCGCGGTTGCGCGCCGAGACCGAGCTGTACATCGTGTTCAGCGCGCCGAACGCGGCGCCGATCGCCATGAGCGACGCGATCAGGTAGCCGAGCGTGGTGACGAGCCTCGTCACCGCCTCGGAATGCTCGGCGTAGTAGTCGGTCTGCCGGAGCACCTGCGCGCTCAGCCGGGGGTCGGCGGTGAGGTTGTCCTTGAACTCCTTGAACGCCTCCGCCGACTTCAGCTTTACGAAGACCGACTGGAAGCTGTCGCCGCGGTTGTACGCCGCCTGCAGGACCGCCGCGTCCGACCAGATCTCCGACTCGGCGGCGCCGCCGCCGGCCGAGAAGACCCCGACGACAGGCCAGCTATATCGGCCGACCTTGATCTTGTCGCCGACCTGCAGGCCCGAGAACTCGCGGGCCGCGCCAATCCCGACGATCACCTCGTCCTTGCCCCAGTCGAACATGCGCCCCTCGACGATCCTCAGCCCCTCGCGCACTTGGACCGCGGGCCGCTCGACGCCGCGCAGGGGCACGTTGACGTCGGTGCCGGTCGAGATCTTGGGCAGGTTGATGATGACGAAGAGCTCGGCCGAGGCGAGCGGCCCGCCCGGGGACTGGGCCACGCCCGGCGCCTGGGCGATGATGCGCGTGCTGTCGCGCGACAGGCCGCTCACCATCTCGCTGTCCGCGCCGCTGCGAAGGACCAGCGCCTCGTCGGGCGAGCCCGAGGCGGCCATCGCCCTGCGGAAACCGGTCGCGATCGACAGGACGCCCACCAGCACCGCGACGACGCCCGCGATGCCGATTACAGCCGCCGCCACCGAGCCGCGCCGCTGGGGCATGCTCAGGATGCCGAACTCCGTGACGGCGCCTACCTGCGAGAGCCAGTTGAACGGGCCGGCCATGTCAGATCCTCCTCAGGGAGTCCGCCACCCGCAGGCGCATCGCCTGCATGGCCGGGAAGAACCCCGTGACAAGCCCGAGCGCCACGCTGATGGCCAGGCCGGCGGCCAGGTCGCCGGCCGGGAAGAAGAAGAGCGGCAGCAGGCCGCCCGTCGGGTCGCCCCGCGACGTCAGAAGCCACGCCACCCCGAGGCCGACCACGCCGCCCAGGACGGACAGCACGCAGGACTCGGCAAGCACCAGGCCCAGGACCTGGCCGTTCGTGAAGCCGATCGCCTTCAGCACCCCGAGCTCGCCGGTGCGCTCGCGAACCGATTGGGAGATCGTGTTTCCCGTGACGAGGAGGATCGTGAAGAACACCGCCCCGAGGATCGAGGCCGTGATGAAGGCGATGTCGCCTATCTGCTTGGCCCAGGCCTGCACGAAGGCGCCCTCCGCCTCGGTCTTGGTCTCCGCGGAGGAGTTCTCGAACTCCGCGTCCACGAGGTTGGCCACCGCCGCGGCCTTCGACGTGTCCAGCACGCGTATCGTGTACCAGCCGACCGAGCCGGTCCCCGCGCGCCGCGCCTCGTCGAAGTAGTCGTAGCGGAAGAAGAGCGGCGTCGTGTCGGTGTTCTTGTCGCGGCCGTCGTAGATGCCGACGATGTCGAATTCCCAGAGGAAGCTGCCGTCCTTCTTCGCCCAGATGGTCGACTGTATCGGGACCTTGTCGCCCACCTTCCAGCCAAACCGCTCCGCGGTCTTGCGCCCCACGACGGCGCCCGTGCGCGTCTGGAGCCACGCCTGCCTCGCCGCCGCCGGCAGGATCATCTCGGGATGCATGTCCAGGAACTCCCCGGGGATGACCGGGTTCTGCATGAAGAAGTTCTTCGGGTCCTGGTAGATGCCGCCGAACCACGTCTGGTGTGTCGCGGCGGCCACGCCCGGGATCTTCTCCATGCGCCTCTTGTAGTCTATCGGCAGCATCTGGATGATGGAGACCTTGTGGCGCACGATCAGGCGGTTCGCCCCCTCCAGGCTGACGCCGCCCGTCAGGGCCTGCCGGATCGCCGAGAGGAAGCCGAAGAGCACGAACGCGACGACGATGGAGAGCAGCGTGAGGACCGTTCGGGTCTTCTTCCTGCGCAGGTTGCCCCAGACGAGGTGCATGTACTTCATGGCAGGATGCGCCGGGGGCGGGTCAGACCTGGGGCTCGCGGGTGAGCTGGCCCTTGTTCAGGTACACGGTGCGCGATGCCCGGGCCGAGGCGTGCGGGTCGTGGGTGACCATGATGATGGTCTTGCCGTGCTCCCTGTTGAGCGCCTGCAGCAGGTTCAGGATCTCGTCGCCCGCCTTTCGGTCGAGGTCGCCGGTCGGCTCGTCGCACAGGAGAAGCGTCGGGTCCGTCACGATGCCCCGGGCGATCCCCACGCGCTGCTGCTCTCCGCCCGAGAGCTGCCTTGGATAGTGCTGCGCCCGGTTCAGGAGGCCGACAGCCTCGAGCGCCGTCTCCACGTGACTTTTCCGCTCCGCCCTCGACAGGTGGGTGAGGAGAAGCGGCAGCTCGATATTGCGCTCAGCGGTGAGCACCGGCAGGAGGTTGTAGAGCTGGAACACGAAGCCGATGTGGCGCGCGCGCCAGGCCGCCAGCCGGTGGTCCGTGAGCTGGTCGACGCGCTCGCCCGCGATCGTCACCGACCCGCGGGTCGGGTGGTCCAGCCCGCCGATCAGGTTGAGGAGCGTGCTCTTGCCCGAGCCCGAGGGCCCCATCAGAGCCAGGAATTCCCCGGCGGGCACCTGCAGGTGAAGGTCCTTGAGCACCTGGATGTCCTCGGACCCCCGGTGAAAGACCTTCTCCACTCCGTTTACGTCCACCAACACGCCGACCGCGCCCGATTCGCTCATGGTTTGCCTTCCCTCACAGTTGTTCCATCCGTCAAATCCTTGGGCCCGTCCACGACGACCCGCTCGCCCGGCGCCAGCCCCGCGCTCAGCGCCGCCTCGTCCTCCGTGGAACCGACCACCGTCACGGCGCGCCGCTCGGCGCGCCCGTCCCTGACGACCATGACGACATCGCGGCCCCCGTCCTGGCGCACCGCAGACTTGGGCACAACGACGGCCCTTGCCGCAGGCGCCTTCGCCTCCCCCACCTCCCGGAACGCCACCTTGACGCCCATCTCGGGAAGGATGCGCGGGTCGAGCCTGTCGAAGCCGACCCGCACTTTCACGGTGGATTTCTGGCGGTCGGCCGTCGGGATGATCGCGATCACCTTGCAGGGGATCTTCCAGTCCGGGTAGGCGTCGAGCGTCGCCTCGACGGGCTGGCTGGGCTCGACGCGGTTTATGTAGGCCTCGTTGACGTCGATCTCGATCTCGAGCGACAGCATGTCGACCACCGTGCAGATCCCGGTGCGCGTGAAGCCGCCCCCCGCCGACACCGGCGAGATCATCTCGCCCGGCTGGGCGTCCTTGGTCGTGACGATCCCGCCGAACGGCGCCCTAAGCACCGTGTCGTCGAGCTGCTGCTGCCAGATCGCCACCGTCCGCTCGGCCACGGTCACGTCCCTCGCCTGCTGCCCGAGGCGCGCCTTGTACGCCAGCGCGTCCGCCTTTGCGTGGTCGTAGTCCGCCTGGGCCACGACGTTCTTCTCGATGAGCTCCGCCTGGCGCCGCAGGTCCTGCTCGGCCTCCGTGAGGCGCACCTGGGTCTCGGCCAGGGCCGTGCGGGACGACTCCAGCTGCGCGCGGGCCAGCTGCAGGCTCGCCACGACGTTCGTGTCGTCGAGCCGGGCGAGGACCTGGCCCTCCTTGACCCTGAGGCCCTCCTCGACGAGCACCTCCGTCACCTTGCCCGTGATCTTTGACGAAATCGTGGCCTGCCTGCGGGCCGTGACGTAGCCCGAGGCGTTCAGGACCGTGCGGTCTCCCCCGGAGGCCGCCTCCTCGCGCGCCGCCGCCGTGCGCACCTCGACGGCCTTCGGCCGCGTCGACCACCAGACCGCCGCCGCCGCAACGGCCGCCGCAGCAACGATCACGGCCGCCGGCAGGGACCGCTTCGGCGGACCTGGCACCGCGCCTCGCTCGATCCGCAGGGCATCCAACGCGGCCTTTGTTGGGCTCATACGCGATCGGGAGTCAACGCTGCGTTGTTTGCAGGGTCAATGGCGCATTGGCCCGCCGGGGCGGCGACGGGAAGGGCCCCCGCGCCCCTGTCGGGCGGGGGGAGTCAGCGCCCCACCTGCCTGTTGAACGCCTCGATCAGCCGGTCGAAATGGGCGGCCTCCCCCTCAAACATCCCCCTCCAGTACTCGGGATCCCACTGCGCGTTGAGCTCCTCGGACGTCCTGCCCTGCTGCTCGACCCACGTGAAGTACTTCAGGTTGTGGATGGCCTTGCGCTCCGGGTAGCTCAGCTCCTTGAAATGGTCGGTGGACTGGTGCGCGACGCAGCCGGCGAAGTCGGCGACGGCGTCCGTGCGCGTGTAGGCCCCGCGCTGCGAGCGCAGCTCGGCCAGCCGCGACTGGTAGAGCCTCATCGAGTCGGTGAACACGGTGAAGACCACGTCGCGCTCGCCGAGGTCGAAGTACTTTGCCGCCTTGATCGCCGCCAGGAGATTGCACACCCCGGAGATGCCGAGGAGGGGCAGCCGGCCCAGCTGGCCCCGCTCCACGCCCATCGACGAAAGGTGGGCGCGCCCGGCGGGCTCGTTGAACAGGCGCACGATCCTCATGCAGTCCTCGTCGTCGATGGCCGCGACGGCGTCGGTGTTGCGCACGTTGTGCACCCAGGGCACGTGCTTGTCGCCGATGCCCTCTATCCTGTGCGCGCCGAACCCGTTCTCCAGCAGCGTCGGGCACTGGAGCGCCTCGGCCGCCACGATCTTGAGCGTGGGGTTCGCCTTCTTGAGGAAGTCGCCGGCGGCGATCGTGCCGGCCGAGCCCGTCGCCGAGACGTAGGCCGCGGCCCTGAGCCGGCCCCCCCCGAGGCCCGCCAGCGCCTCCTCGATGGCGGGGCCGGTGACGTTGTAGTGGAAGATGGGGTTCCCGAACTCCTCGAACTGGTTGAAGATCATGTTGGCCGGGTCGCGCTTGAGCTCCCAGCACTTGTCGTAGATCCCCTTGACGTTCGATTCGCAGCCGGGCGTGGCGATGATCGTGGCGCCGATCCGCCTGAGCCAGTCGAAGCGCTCTCGCGACATCTCCTGCGGGAGGATCGCGATCGCCGAGCAGCCCAGCAGCGCGCAGTCGAAGGCCCCTCCGCGGCAGAAGTTTCCGGTCGAGGGCCACGCGGCCCTGTGGACCTCCGGGTCGAACTCGCCGCTCACCAGCCGCGGGACGAGGCAGCCGAAGGCCGCCCCGACCTTGTGCGCCCCGGTCGGGAAGTAGGAGCCGATGAGCCCGACGACCCGCGCCTTAACCCCCGTGATCGCCCTCGGGATCTCGAGGCAGTTGACCTTGCCGTAGCCTCCCGTCCGCACGTCGTTCTTCCAGGTGATGCGGAAGAGATTCAGGGGGTCGACTTCCGACATCCCGACGCCCCTGAGCCGCGCGCGGATCGACGCCGGGATGAGCGACGGGTCGCGCAGCTGCCCGAAGGTCGGGATGACGATTCCCCTCTCGCGGCAGCGCCCGGCCGTCTTCCGGATCACGCCTTGTTGCAGCTTCCCGATGATCTTGTACATGTTAGTCCTTCGCAAGCCGCCTGAGCGCGGCCGTGCAGTTCTTGACGCGCGCCATGAGGATCATCGCGGCGATGACGAACGGCTTGAAGCCCGCCTCGCGGTAGGTCCCTATCCGGTAGCGCTCGAACACGCTCTCCGCGACCTCGCCCTCCGCGCAGCTCACCCCGGAGATGTCCGCCGGCAGGCAGTGCATATAGAGAGCGCCGCCGCCGCGCGTGAGCCTCATCTTCGCCTCGTCGCACTCCCAGGCCTTGAACCTCGCGTTGCCCGCGAGGCACTCCCTTTCGAGCGCCTTGAGCCCCTCCCTGTCTCCCTGCCTGAGGAGCGGCGTGCGCCTCTGCATCACCGCGAAGGGCGCCCACGACTTCGGGTAGACGACGTCCGCGTCGCGGAAGGCGTCCTCCATGCTCGACGCCACGGCGAACGTCCCCCCGCTCTTCGCGCTGTTCTGGCGCGCGAGCGCGACGACCTCGGGGATCAGCCCGTAGCCCTCCGGATGGGCGAGCACGACGTTCATCCCGAAGCGCGACATGAGCCCGATGATGCCCTGGGGAACGGACAGCGGCTTCCCGTAGCTCGGCGAATACGCCCAGGACATCGCGATCTTCCGGCCGCGAAGCGCCTCGAGCGAGCCGAAGTGGGCCTTCAGGGCGAGGAGGTCGGCCAGCGACTGCGTCGGGTGGTCGACGTCGCACTGCAGGTTCACGACGGACGGGCGCTGATGGAGGACTTCCTTCTCATAGCCCTCCTGCACCGCGGCCGCGACCTGGCGCATGTAGGCGTTGCCCTCGCCGAGGTACATGTCGTCCCGGATGCCGATGACCTCCGCCAGGAACGAGATCACGTTGGCCGTCTCCCGCACGGTCTCGCCGTGCGCGACCTGGGACTTCTCCTCGTCCAGGTCGGCCAGGCCGAGCCCGAGCGCGTTCACCGCCGCGGCGAAGCTGAAGCGGGTGCGCGTCGACTTGTCGCGGAAGATCGATATGGCGAGCCCCGACTCGAAGACCCGCAGCGGCTTGCCCGCGCGGTGCAGCTCGCTCAGGATCTCGGCGACGAGCAGGAGCGCGCGGATCTCGCTGTCCGTCCTCTCCCACGTGAGCAGGAAGTCCCTTGCGTGGGTGTCGGTCTCGAGTTTCGCAAGCTGCGCAAGGCTTTCTTGGATCGTATTCATGCTGAAGGGGCTTGCTCGGCGGCGGGCTCGGCCGCCTGCGCCTCGGGCTCCGCGGCTCCGTAGTGGGCCGAGGCCTGCTCGATCGCGTCGATGATCTGCTGGTAGCCGGTGCAGCGGCAGAGGTTTCCGTTGATCGCCTTGCGTATCTCCTCCCTCGTCGGCCGCGGGTGCCCGAGCAGGAACGCGTGCGCCACGAGGACCATGCCCGGCGTGCAGAAGCCGCACTGGATCGCGCCGCGCTCGACGAAGGCCCGCTGGAGCGGGTGCAGCGTGCCGTCCGGCGCGGCCATGCCCTCGATCGTGAGCACGCGGTGGCCGGCGACGTCCTTGACCCTCTTGACGCAGATCTTCGACGGCTCGTCATCCACGAGGATCGTGCACGCGCCGCATGCGCCGATGTCGCACGCGTTCTTCGCGCCGGTCAGGTCGAGGTCCTCGCGGAGGAACTCGATGAGGCGGCGCTCTCCCGCGGAGTCCGCCACCTCGAGGTCGCGCCCGTTGATGTGGAGCCTCATAGCCGGCACTCCTCCTCGGGAGCCTCCTCCTGCGCGGCCGAGAGCCTGATCGGCAGCGCGAACTCGCGCCTGCCCGTCGCGTTGAAGACGGCGTTGGCGATCGCAGGTGCGAGAATCTCGTTGGTCGGCTCGCCGATCGCCTTCGCGCCGCTTGGCGACAGCGGGTCGGGGTTCTCGACGATGATCGCCGTCATCTCCGGCAGGTCCATCGCGCGCGGGATGCGGTAGCTGTTGAGGTTCAGGTTGGAGATCCGGCCGTCCTTCGACCGGATCTCCTCGTGCAGCGCGTAGCCCGCCGCCATCGCCATCCCGCCGAAGAACTGCCCGCGCACCATCTCGCGGTTCACGGCGCGCCCGACGTCGTGCGCCGCGACTGCGCTGAGCAGCCGCACCTTGCCGGTCCTCTTGTTGACCGCCAGCTCGACGGCCTGGCACCCGTAGACCCAGGTGAAATAGGCGTCGCCCTGCCCGGTCTCCTCGTCCCACGAGACCGGCGGGGCCCGGAACACGCCGCACGCGTACGGGATCGACTGCGCCCGGAACATGAGCCTGATCGCCTCCTCGAACTGAATCCTCTCCCCCCCGGCGGGCCCGAGGACCGCGTCGTCCTCGAACCGGACCTCCTGGGCCGGGCAGCGCAGCCGTCCGCAGACCACGCCCGCGATCCTCTGCTTCAATTCGCGCGCGGCGAGCGTCACCGCCCCGCCTCCCATGATCGTCCCGCGCGACGCCACCGTCGTGCCGCTGTCGGGCACGGTCGAGGTCGACGCGCGGCGGTAGCGGATGCGGCCGAGGCTCACGCCGAGCTCCCGCGCCGCGATGAGCGACATCGCCGACTCCGCTCCCTGGCCGTTCTCGTGCACGCCGGCCTCGAGCAGGATGGAGCCGTCGGGCTGCACGTTTATGATCGCCGCGCATGTGTCGACGCCCTCGGCGCCGAGGCTCACCCCGCGATAGCTCATCGCCAGGCCGACCCCGTACAGCTCGTCGCCGGCGGACCTGCCGAACGAGCACCTGGCGAGCTTCGCCTCGTAGTCCGTCCTCCCGATCACCGCGTCGAGCACCTCCCCCATCGCCACCTTGTGGGTGTCGAGCCTCTGGCCGGTGATCGTCACGCTCCCCTGCCGGACCATGTTGCGGCGGCGGAACTCGACCCCCGAGATGCCGACCGCCCTCGCGGCGATCTCCACCATCTGCTCCACGACGAAGTTCATCTGCGGCGAGCCGAAGCCGCGCATCGCGCCCGCGACGGCGTTGTTCGTGTAGACGCCCAGCGTGTCGCAGTGGACGTTCTCCACGACGTAGGGCCCGCAGCACTGCACGGTCGAGCGCCAGGTGACCCACGGGGTGACCGAGCAGTAGGCGCCGCCGTCCGCGAGGATGCGGCACCGCACCGCGGTGATCAGGCCGTCCTTCGTCACGCCCATCTTGTACCTGACGCGATAGGGGTGGCGCTTGTAGCTCTCGCGGATCGACCAGTCGCGCCGGTACATCATCTTGACCGGCCGCCCGAGCATCCTAGCCGCCAGAGCGGTGCGCGCGCAGACGATCGCCGCCGTGTCGTCCTTGCCGCCGAAGCCCCCGCCCATGGGCGTGCCCACCACCTCGACGCTCGACAGCGGGACCCCGAGGCACGCCGACACGAACCGCCGCGTGCTGAAGGGGTGCTGCATGCTGCCGTGGACCTCGATCACGCCGTCGGGCCGCGGCACGCTCACCGCCACCTCGGGCTCCATGTAGGCGTGCTCGACCGACTGCGTGCGGAACTCCTCCTCGAGCACGAAGTCCGCCCGGCGGAGGCCTTCGTCGGCGTCCCCCCGGCGGATGCGGTGCGTGTTGACCAGGTTGGAGCCGTGGCTCTCGTGAACGAGGACCGCGCCGGGCCGGAGCGCCTCCTCGGGGTCGAGGACCGCGGGCAGGGGCTCGGCCTCCACCCTCACGAGCGCCGAGGCCCGGATCGCCAGGTCCCGCGTCTCCGCGACCACCATCGCCACAACGTCGCCGTGGAAGCGGATCTTGTCGTCCGCGAACACGCGGAAGTCACGGATGATCTGCCCGAACCGGTTCGCCCCGGGGACGTCGCCGGCGGTCAAAACCCCTTGCACCCCGGGCGCCCGCGCGGCGTCCCGCGTGTCGATGCGGATGATCCTCGCGTGGACAAAGTCGGAGTAGACCGGCGCCGCGTGCAGCAGCCGCGCGAACTTGAGGTCGTCGGTGAACTTGGCCGCGCCGGTCACCTTGGCGTGGGCGTCGTTTCGCCAGCCCGTTGAACCCGTGGCGCTCAACGGCGTGCCTCCTCGCCCGCGGCGCGGCGGGCGACGCTCTCGAGCCCCGCGGCGGTCGGGGCGATCGCCTCCGGGATCCGCATCCCCCCCAGCGCCGCGTCCACGTCCTTCAGGCCGTGCCCGGTCACGAGGACGACGACCTGGTCGCGCGGCTTCAGGAGCCCGGTGCCGCGCAGCTTGCCGAGGGCGGCCGCCGCCGCGGCCGCTGCGGGTTCGGCGAACACGCCGCTCGTCTCCGCCAGGGTCCGCTGCCCGGCGAGGATCTCCCGGTCGCTCACCGTGAGCGAGGACCCCCTGCTCGCGAGCACGGCGGCCCGCGCGAGATGGGCGTTGGACGGGACCGACACCGAGATGGAGTCCGCGATCGTCGCGGGGTTCGCCGCGTCGCGGTAGCGCCCGGTGGCGATGTAGCGGTGGATCGCGCAGGACTTCTCGGCCTGCACGCATACCAGGCGCGGCAGCCGGGTGATGAGCCCCGCCTTGCGCAGGTCGCTGAACGCCTTGAACACGCCGCCGAGGATCGCGCCGTCGCCGGTCGGCACGATGATCGCGAAGGGGACGCGCCAGCCGTTCTGCTGCCAGATCTCGAGGCCCACGGTCTTCTTGCCCTCGATCGTGAGCGGGTGGTAGGCGGTGTTGCGGTTGAGGCCGCCGTGGCGGGCGGTGTACTCGAGCGACAGGCGGAACGCGTCGTCGTAGGTGCCCCTGACGGGCACGACGAGGGCCCCGTGGAGGATCATCTGCGCGAGCTTCGCCTTCGGCGCCGACCTAGGCACGAAGATGACCGCGCGCCTGCCGGCGGCGGCGCAGACCGCGGCCAGCGAGCTGGCGGCGTTGCCTGTCGACGCCGTGACGATCGTGTCCTCGTCCAGGCGGTTCGCCTCGGCGGCGACCAGGAGCGACGCGCGGTCCTTGAGCGAGCCGCTGGGGTTCAGCGCGTCGTTCTTGACCCACACGTCCTCCAGGCCGAACGCCCCGCCGAGCGCAGGCGAGCGGAAGAACGGCGTCGCGCACATGCCGTAGGGAGGGAAGAAGACCCTCTCGACCGCGCAGAAGAGGCTCCAGTCCGGACTCGCCTTCCGGAACCTGCGGCCGATGGAGGCATAGTCGAACTCGGCCGTCAGCACGCCGCGCAGCGGCATGCCCGGCCGGTACGACCTCCCGCAGTCGGGGCAGAGGTAGCGCACCTGGTCGCGCTCGTAGCGCTTCCCGCAGGCGCTGCAGCGATAGTGGAATGCCGCCATGGCGCCTTCAGACCCTGCCGTTCAACCTCGCCACGAGCGCCGCGTAGAACGCCACGGCCGCGCTCAGGTGCTCGACCGGGCAGGCCTCGTCGGCGGCGTGGGCGTACGCCTCGTTTCCCGGCCCCAGGCCGAGCGTCGGGATCCCCTTCATCCCCGCGGTCGCGATTCCGTTGGTGCTGAACGTCCACTTGTCGACGAACGGCGGCTTGCCGAGCACGCCCGCGTAGGCGTCGGCCGCGCTCTTGAGGTAGGGCGAGCCCTCGTCCAGCGCCCAGGTGGGGTAGTATTTCTCGGTCGGGTAGACCTTGCCCGTGTAGGCGGCCTGCGCGTAGTCGAGCACGAGGACCTTCGCGTCCGGGCACCCGGCGCGCGCCGCCGCGTCCCGCACCTCGGCCATCGCGCTCTCCTTGGTCTCCCCGTGCGTCAGCCGGCGGTCGAGGTGTATCCCGGCCTCGTCGGCCACCGCGCAGAGCGACGGCGAGGACGACGTCACCTCGGAGATCGTCACCGTTCCCTTGCCGAGGAACGGATCCCCCCGGAGCCGCTCGTTGAGCTTCTCGATCTCGAGCGCGATGCGCGCGATCTTGTAGATGGCGTTGTCGCCCCGCTCGGGCGCCGAGCCGTGGCAGCTCCTCCCCTTCACCTCGACGCGGATCTCCATCCGGCCGCGGTGGCCCCGGTATATGTTGAGATTCGTCGGCTCGGTGATGACGACGAGCTCCGGCCTGATTGCGTCCTCCTTGAGGATGTACTGCCAGCAGAGCCCGTCGCAGTCCTCCTCCATGACCGTGCCGGTGAAGTAGATGGTGAACTGGTCGTTGAGCCCGAGCTCCCTGATGATGCGCCCGGCGTGGATCATCGCCGCGACGCCGCCCTTCTGGTCGACCGAGCCGCGGCCCCGGAGCTTGCCGCCGACGATTCCCCCGTCGAACGGGTCGAAGCTCCACTGCGACCGGTCGCCCGGGTAGACCGTGTCCACGTGGCCGTCGAAGGCCATCACCCGCGGCCCCGAGCCGATGCGCCCGATGACGTTGCCCAGGCCGTCGACGCGCACCTCGTCGAAGCCGCACCCCTTCATCTCGCGCCTGATGACGGCGATCACCCCGCGCTCCTTCGAGGAGAAGGACTGCGTGCGCACGAGGTCCGAGAGGAAGCGCGCCGTGTCGGCCTCCGTCTCCTTTGCGCGCCGGCGGATCGCCTCGTAGCTGACTGGCGCGTGCGGCGTCCTCGGTTCCCCGGTCTTTTTCTTCAGAGTCGTTGCCATAAGTTCCTTGCGAGCTCGCGCGCGCGCGCGTGGACGCGCGCCTCGTCGATCCCGATCGTGAGCCGCCCGCGCTCCATCAGCACGCGGCCTGCGACGACGGTCGTGTCGACCCTCGCCTGCGAGAGCCCGAACGCGGCGTGGCCGCGCGCGTTCGCGCCGACAAGAGGCGTCGGCGGGTCGTAGTCGAAGATCGCCAGGTCGCCGGCGTGGCCCGCGCGGACCTCGCCGAAGCGCAGGCCGAAGATGCGCCCGGCGATCAGCGGGTTCCCGTCGAAGAGCGCGGCCGCGGCCTCGTCGGACCCCCAGGAGGGGCTCCCGCCCCTCAGGTGCTGCGCCCAGAGGGCGGCCCGCAGCTCCTCGAGCATGTCGGTCGTCATGGCGTCCGTGCCCAGCCCGACCGCGACGCCGCGCCGCGCCATCCCGGCCACGTCGGCGATCCCGACGCCGTTGTTGAGGTTGGACTGGGGGTTGTGGACCACCGCCGTGCCGGTTTCCGCCAGAATGTCGATGTCCCTGCGCGACACGTGGACGCAGTGGGCCGCGATCGTGCGCGCGCCGAGGACGCCGCCCCGCCTTAGCCGCCCGACCGCCCCCTCCCGCTTCGGACCCCGGTCCTCGGGCGCCTCGGCGACGTGGACGTGGAAGCCGGTCTGGAGATCGCGCCCCAGGCCCGAGGCCTCCTCGAGCGTCCGGTCGGAGAGCGTGAAGGAGGCGTGCAGCCCGAAGAGGGCCCGCAGGTCCGCGCCCCCGTCCGACTGGCAGCGGCGGATGAAGCGGACGTTCTCGGCGAGCGCCTCCCGGGCGGCGCGCGCGCCGTCCCGGTCCGAGACCTCGTAGCAGAGGCAGGCGCGCACGCCTGTCTCGCGGACCGCGCTCGCGATCGCGTCCAGCGAGCCGCCCACGGCGCGGGGGCTCGAATGGTGGTCGATGACCGTGGTCCCGCCATGCCGGATCGAGTCCACGAGCGCGACGAGCGCGCTGTGGTAGCAGTCCTCCGCGGTGAGAGCCGAGTCGAGCCGCCACCAGAGGTTCCGGAGCACGGAGATGAAGTCGCGGGACGGCCTGATCCCCGTCATCCCGCGGGCGAAGGTGCTGTAGAGGTGGGTGTGGCCGTTGATGAGGCCCGGGACCACGACCTTGCCCGCGGCGTCGATGCGCCTGCCGGAGAACCTGGCGGCCCGCGGGCCGGGCGCGACGCGCGTGATGACGCCTCCCTCGATAAGCACGGAGTGGTTGCGCCGCACCGCCGCGGCCCCCGCGGTCGGGAGCAGCGTCGCGTTTTCGATGAGGAGCGCGCGGTGCATCGTCGTGGCTCAGGGCCCCTCGGCCGCGGCGGGCTCGCGCCCGGTGCGCGCGCGCATCGTGAGGGCGCCCGCGAAGCACTTCAGCGCGCACAGCGAGCAGCCCACGCAGAGCGCCGCGTCGAATTCGGGCAGGCCTCGGCCGTCCAGCGCCACCGCCTGGTAGGGGCACCGGGCGCAGTTGCCGCAGTGCTGGCAGAGGGCGGCCGAGACCGACGGGACCTGCTTCGCCGCCGAGAGCGACTCGAAGCCCGTCACCGGGTCCGGAAGGGCGGAGCCGACGAGCTCGCGCACCGACGCCATGCCCCGCTCCTCCAGCAGGTGGCTCAGGCCCGAGTGGAGCTCGCCGACGTAGCCCAGGCCGTACTTCATCACGGCGGTGCAGAACTGCACCGTCCCGGCCCCGAGCGCGAGGAAGTTGGCCGCGTCGCGGTAGGTCATCGCCCCGCCGTTCCCGGAGACGGTG
>Ga0074045_10000054_pt1 | contig 91894 bp, 78 predicted proteins | sample BogForMeECP23OM2_FD_94442 | JGI IMG/M metagenome (GOLD analysis project Ga0074045, IMG submission 94442) | Bog forest soil microbial communities from Calvert Island, British Columbia, Canada - Bog Forest MetaG ECP23OM2 | ecosystem: Environmental > Terrestrial > Soil > Wetlands ... | reverse complement strand
TGCTTAGAAGGCAGACGCTCTATCCAGCTGGGCTACGGGCGCACCGTGTGCTATCTCTATTATCTTTCACTGCTTACGCGGCCACGTCAAGTTCCGACACCAACGAGATTCTTGGAGCACTTGGAGCAACCCTAAGCCGAAACATCGAAACCGACCTGTGAATTGGCGGCATTCCCGGAAATCAGTAACGCTACGACCGCGAGAGAAATAAAGAACAAATTGCCTTTGCCAGTGCGAAGATGCGGCATAGAGCCTCCCGCCCGGCGAGTTGTTGCGACGAATATACCAGAAGGCTAAAGGCTGTATGTGTTTTTCTTGGAGCAGATGGAGCAGCACAACGGTGGCCTTACACCCGTATGCGCAAAGGCGGTTCCACAGATTTTCCAAGGTCATTCTGACTCGCGGCGTCACTGGAAGTACAAGCCGAGCGGCTGCAGTCTTAGCGCTTTGAAGGTCGCCGGGATCTCTTGGACCCAGGTTTTCGGCGCGGCTGCCGCCGCTCAGACCAGTTTGATCGTGACGTCCACATTGCCGCGAATCGCTTTGGAATACGTGCAAATCTGCTCCGCGGCGTCCACCACCTCCTGAGCTACGCTGCGGTCCAGCCCCGGCACGCTGACGTTTAGGCGAGCTTGCAGAAAGTAATCTTCGCCGGTCTTACACAAATCTACTTCGGCGTCCAGCGCTGTTTCCTCGGGAAGCCTGATCTTCATCTTGCGAGCTGCGATTTTCATCGATTCTTCGAAGCAACCTGACCAGCCCACAGCAAACAGCTGTTCCGGATTGGTGCCGGTGCCCCCTGAGCCAGGGGTCGAGAGTTTGACGTCCAGCCGCCCATCCGAACTGCGGCCCACACCATGTTCACGGCCCCCGACAGTGTGCGTTTTTGCGGTGTACAGAACTTTTTTCTCTTCGGACATCCTTGGTGTAGTGCTCATTCTTTCCTCCTTGAAGCAACATTGTTGATTCACACCATATCTCTCTTCTGATTCAGAGCACAGGCCACTGGGTACAAAATTCTGGCGATGACTGGCTCTCGCGGCCAAGCCAGCCGGCGCTCGCCTTGCTGCCTTTCCTAGGGGAAGGGGTCAGGTCCTGGTGCTTGATCTTCGACGCTCTGTTGCTCCTCCCGTGACCAACGGATCTGAAGCCTCAGACGAGCCAGGTCCTTGTGGGTGCCACTAGTACTCCGGATCGCAGCACATCAGCCGATTATTTTCGAGCGAGTTTCGCCGCTTTCAGCATTTGTTCGGGCGTCGCTCTGACGCGGAGATCTTCTGTTAGATTCACCCATCGTACGATACCCGAGGAATCGAGAAGGAACTCGGCTGGGCGAGCTATATCGTGGCCGTCCACACCCGCGCCAGAATGCAGAAGGTTGTAACGCCGGATGACCTCCGCGTTGGGATCGGAGAGAAATGTATACGTGTAGCCGGCCTTGCGGCACAGATCGGCGGACTCTTCGGGTGCGTCCACGCTGATGGCCACTGGCCGAATTCCCAGATCCTTGAAACTAGGCAGCTGTTCTTCAATTCCCCGTAACTCGGAGTTGCAGAACGGTCACCAATAGCCTCGATAGAAGATCAAGAGTACCCCTTCGGGAGCGGTGCCGGAACTCGCCAGCTCCGGTGGTGAAGATAGAAGTGTGGAAAGAGAAACCAGCTTGCCGCCCGTATCGCGCAAAGCGAAGTCCGGGGCTTTCTGACCCACGACCGGTGCCCCGTGGGATGCAGGCAATTGTCGGGTCGCGTGAAAAACGATAAAGCAGAACACAGCTAGAATGGAAACGCCCAGAAGCGCCAGGACGGAGCTTACGAGCTTCCCGCCTAGAGAACCCGATCCTGTAAAGGCCCGATTCAGGCCAGTCAGGAAGAACAAAGCAGCCACTCCGAACAGCAAGAAGTTTACCCAAGGGACGTCGCGGGTGATCGGGAATCGAACAAGAACCGTGAAATAGCTGACGAATGCAAGTATGCTCGAGAGGAAGCCGACCCAGGCAGGCCAATTCCAGCTCAGTTTTCTCATCATAACTCCGAAGCGATCACGGAGCTGGTCAAGTGTTTGATCGGCTCTCCCCCGCACGGCGTGCATCTTACGCTGGAGTCGAGCAAAAAGGAACATGTTCCACTGGAACGACTGGAACGAACCAGGAACTACTAGCTGTGCCACCATTTTTCGCATGCCTGCTGAGTTTGGCCAAGGCCTCCCGCTGCTTCCCTCTAGCTTCATTCAGGAATAGTTCTCGAAGACTTGCGATAGGCAGCGCCTGTGTCATCACCTCGACTGCACAATGGTGCTTGCGGACGATCGAACTCGGCGAGAATATATGCACCTCACCTAGAGGATGAAAGGTCGGGAGCATGTAGATGAAAACTATTCAGGGGCCGGGGATATTTTTGGCGCAGTTCGTTGGAGATAGCGCGCCGTTTAACACACTCGACGCCATCTGCGGATGGGCAAAAAGCTTGGGTTATATCGCAGTGCAAATTCCCTCTTGGGATCCACGCTTATTCGATTTGAAACGAGCTGGGGAAAGCAAAGCGTATTGCGATGCAGTGGCCGGCATAGTATCTCAGCACGGGCTAGTTATTTCCGAGCTTTCGACGCATCTGCAAGGACAACTTGTCGCTAGCCATCCCGCCTACGACACAATGTTTGATGGGTTCGCCCCGGAACAGCTCCGCGGCAATCGGAATGCACGTCAGGCTTGGGCAGTTGAGCAGTTGCACCTCGCAGCGCAAGCTTCGGCGCACTTAGGATTGCAAGCGCACGCCACATTTTCAGGAGCGCTTGCTTGGCCCTACGTCTATCCGTGGCCGCAACGCCCCGCGAACCTAATCGAGATAGCGTTCGAGGAGTTGGCAAAAAGATGGTTGCCTATTTTAAACGCGTTTGAGAATGCTGGAGTTGATCTTTGTTACGAGATTCATCCGGGCGAGGATTTGCACGATGGTGTTAGCTTCGAGATGTTCCTTGAGAAGGTCGGCGGGCATCGCCGGTGTAACTTACTCTACGATCCTAGCCATTTCGTATTACAGCAGCTCGACTATTTGCAATTTATCGATTTCTACCACGAGCGGATCAAGATGTTTCACGTGAAGGATGCGGAGTTCCGCCCGACGGGGAAGCAAGGAGTGTATGGAGGCTACCAGCCTTGGCTGAATCGCGCTGGAAGGTTTCGATCGTTGGGTGACGGACAGGTAGATTTCCGTACGATTTTCTCGAAGCTCACGCAATACGATTTTCCAGGATGGGCAATCCTCGAATGGGAATGCTGCACCAAGAGTTACGAGCAAGGAGCCAAAGAGGGAGCTCCATTTATTCGAAGTCATATCATTGACGCGGCGAACAGTAGGTTTGATGATTTTGCGAGATCGGGCGCGGAGAAGCAAACCCTAAAAGGCATTCTTGGAATAGCGGAGTGATTCATCCGGCGGCCGCCAGAAGCTTCATGGCAGCTCTTTCAAGCGCCGCTCGGCGTTGGCAGGCTGAGAGCCTTCGCACGTCACCATTTACCCGCGTGCGCGCCGCCATCTACGTGCAAGATTTCACCAGTGGTGAACGTCGCGTCGGTCAAAAACAAAACTGCGTCTACGATTTCTTTGATTTCACCGATCCTGCCCATCGGCTGTAAGCCCTTCAGAGACTCATGGGTCTCGGGTTTATGCATCGGAGTGTTTATTACACCCACCGCAATGGTGTTTACACGGATGCCGTCCTTTGCATACTCAATTGCGAGTGCGCGCGTCACTGCATTCAACCCGCCCTTCACCATTATCTGAACGGCTGCCGACACCGCTGCATTCGGCTGGTCGACGAGGGTCGTTGAGAGGTTGACGATGCTGCCGTTTTTCTGCTTCAACATTTGCTTCACCGATAGCTGTGAAACATAGAGAAAGCCCGCAAGCGTGGTGGAGACCAAAGCATTGAAATCTTCGGTCGTGTACTCCGTAAAGGGTTTCGGGATAAAAATACCCGCATTGTTGATCAACACATCGACGCCGCCGAATCGGGTTACGGCAGTGTCCACGATCTTTGCACCCGTGTTCGGGTCAGCAATGTCTCCGTCGACGAGCGCAAGATTCGCGGATGCCGGGAACGGATTTGCCTTGGTGATATTTCGCGAGTTTGCAACTATGTGATAACCGCGTTTCAAAAACGCTTTGACAAGCCCCGCCCCGATTCCTTGGGAGGCGCCGGTAACGATTGCAGTTTTCTGTGTCTTAGCCATTTCTAAATACTTGATCCGTTCGGCTAGACAACCACGTTCGTTGTGACGTTGATGTTGCCGTGGGTGGCCCGGGAATACGGACACACGTGGTGCGCGGCGTCTGCCAAGGTCTGGGCGGTTTCGCGGTCCATACCTGGCAGAGTGACATTCAAACGTGCGGCGAGGCCGTGAACGCCATGAGTTATTCCCAGGTCCACTTCGGCATCAACGGCCACGTCGGTGGGGAGCGTAACCTTCTTTTTGCCGGCCACCAGCTTAGTAGCCGAGAGAAAGCAGGCCGACCAGCCCACGGCAAACAACTGCTCGGGGTTGGTGCCCGTTCCCGAGGTGCCGGGGGAAGAAAGCTTGAGGTCCAGTCGGCGATCGTCGGTGCGAGATACGCCGTTGTCCCGCCCCCCTGTCGTGTGGGCTTTGGCGGTGTAGAGCACTTTATCGAAATGGGTTGTGACGAATTCTCTAGCCTGTTCAGGTTGCGGCATGATGGACTCCTTTCTGAAAACCAAATTCATCATTCGACGAACGACGGATTGGGCGGATTGGGTTTTTGACCAACCTTACATCGTCAGGACGACGCGGAATTGTGCATTGCCGCTCATCATTCGCGCGTAAGCCTCGGCCGCTTTTTCGAGCGGATATGTTTCAATCATGGCGCGCACGCCAGCTAGTTCGGCGAAGCGCAGTGTGTCCTCGGCATCAGTTGGTGTTCCCGAGGCCCAGCCTTGAATAGTTCGACTTCCAGAAACGAGCTGTACCGGTGTGACCTCGATAGGATCAAATGTCACGCCCACCACAACCAGTTTACCGTTCGGCCCCAGACCGTTGATCACTTCGGACATCGCTTTCGAGCTTGGCGCTGTTGCTAGAATGACCTGTGCGCCGCCCAGTTTTTGCAACTCGTCTGCCGCGTTCGTCACTTTGTTGTCGATGTACACGCTCGCTCCGAGTTTCTTTGCGAGCGGCGCGTTTTCCGGTCCGCGCCCGACCGCCGCGACCTTATAACCAAACTTGTTCGCGAATTGAATTCCGAGGTGGCCCAGACCGCCGATGCCCAGCACAGCGACAAGGTCGCCGGGCATCGCGCCGCTGTGCCGCAGCGCGTTAAACGTGGTAATTCCGGCGCAGAGCAGCGGCGCTGCTTCGGCGTCAGCTAGACCTTCGGGCATTGTCGTCAGCGCCTCTACGGGGGCCACCATATATTGTTGGTATCCGCCGTCATAGCTGATGCCCGCAATTTTCAGATTCCGGCAATTGCCAAAATCTCCGCGCCGGCACTGGAGGCAAGAGCCGTCATGGCCGCCGTGCCATCCGACGCCGATGCGCTGGCCCTTCTTCCACTCGGAAACACCGGCACCCAGTTCATCGATGATGCCCACAACTTCGTGTCCTGGTACACGCGGATACTCAATTCCTGGCCAAGAGCCCTCTTTCGTGAGCACGTCGCTGTGGCAGACACCACAGGCCAGCACCTTGATCAGCACGTGTCCTGCACCCGGCTTAGGAATCTCGCGCTCGATGATCTGGAAATCGGCACCCGCCTTGGGAATCTGCGCCACCTTCATGGGTGCTATTCCGACTCGTGTCGTTGCCATAAATCCTCCTTTGAATTTTCAGCCATGGTTGAAAAGCACTCCCCCCACGATCCATTCACCTCAGAATGAGCCCGCGGTCCCGTAAGGGGTAAATGTGCGAGACCCCTCCCACAATTGACCTGCCGATTATTGTCTTACGTCGCTCGAAGAGCGAGTTCCGTCGATGAGTGGCGGAGAGGATATCACAAAATGAGAGTCCGGACGATTAAATTCTGATTAGTTGCACAAATACAGCTGACCGCGTCTATGGCACAGTCACTGTTGCCAGAAACGTATCTCGAGTTTCCATCTGGAAAATCTGATCGGGGGTTTGGTTCGGCAAGTTAAGGTCGATTTCCAAGCAGTACCTCGCGCCCGCAAGGAAACATCTTCTGTCGAGACAAAATCGACCCCAACCCGCAGTTGCCTATTGTGGGACTTCGCGAGGCCCCATCTCGGTCGCATCACACCTTTGTCCAATTGACTATTGTGAGCTCGGCTGAAATTTCTCTTCTGCGGTTTGTTAAACTTGCTGCAGAAGGTGATCGGCATCCCAAGCAGGTTGAGGAACGGATTACTGCGAATGAAGAAGATCCTTGGACTTATTTTGTGCGCGATGCTGTTCAGTATCGCGGCATGTAAGGAACAGGGGCCGGACAAGCCCAATCGAGCGGACGCAATTTATTATGGCGGACCAATCCTGACGATGAATAGCGATCAGCCGCGAGTAGAGGCAGTCGCGGTAAAGGACGGGAAGATCGAGGCGGTTGGCGCGCTGGCAGACATCCAAGCACAGCACAGATGGCGCAAAACAGAGATGGTGGACCTCGGGGGAAGAACCTTAGTCCCGGGTTTTTTTGATGCGCACAGCCATTTAGGACAAGTGGGATTGCAAGCCCTTTCCGCGAATCTGCTGCCTCCTCCTGATGGACCAGTGAAATCGATCGCACAACTGCAGCAGGTACTGCGGGATTATCTGGCTAGTTCCCCCAACCCGAAAAAGTACGGCGTCGTAATTGGTTTCGATTACGACGATTCGCAGCTGGCGGAAAAACGTTCGCCGACACGCGAAGAATTAGACGCTGTCTCGACCGATATACCCATCGTAGTGATTCATCAATCCGGGCACATCGGCGTGTACAACAGCAAGGCCTTGGCAAATGCAGGGATCACGGCGGAAACTCCGAATCCTAAAGGCGGCGTAATTGGGCGCGAAGCTGATGGAAGAACGCCGAACGGAGTAATGGAAGAAAACGCGCACATCTCTTTGCTGCTGAAAACGTTGCCGAAATTCACGACAGAGCAGGCCACCGGACTAGTAGAGGCGGCCGAGGACATCTATATCGCAAATGGAATCACCACCGCTCAGGAAGGTCGTGCCGATCCAACGACACTGGCGATGCTGATCGCCGCTTCTCAGCAGGAAAAACTGAAAATCGACGTCGTCATCTATCCGGATATGGTAATGAACGAGAATAATCCGGTTTTGAACGGACCGCTGATGTCTCGTGCGTACACAAATCATCTTCGGCTGGGCGGAGTAAAGCTGGTATTGGATGGATCGCCTCAGGGGAAAACGGCATGGTTCACGAAGCCCTATTTCGTAGAGCCGAAAGGGCAACGAGGGGAATACCGTGGTTATCCGATCTTTGAAACAGATGCGGATGCGCTAGCGTTAATGGTCAAAGCCTATCAGAACGACTGGCAAGTGCTGATACACGCCAACGGAGATGCGGCGATCGATCAGTTGATCCGCGTAGTGAAGGCCGCGCAGGCGGCGGTGCCAGGGTACGACCGAAGAACGGTATTGATTCATGGTCAATACATGAGAGCAGACCAGGTGAAGGAGATTAAAACGCTCGGCATCTTCCCTGCCCTCTTTCCAATGCACACATTTTATTGGGGAGATTGGCACCGGCAATCCGTTGCGGGACCAGAACGCGCCGAAAACATTTCCCCAACGGGTTGGATGCTAGCGAACAACATGAAATTCAGCATCCATTCGGATGCCCCGGTCACACTTCCAAACTCGATGATGGTTTTAAGCACGGCGGTGAACCGGACGACACGAACGGGGTATGTGTTGGGCCCACAGCATCGGCTCGATCCACTTACTGCTTTGGAAGCGATGACAATCTGGCCCGCCTTTCAGCATTTTGAGGAAACGAGGAAAGGATCGATTGAAGTGGGAAAAGTGGCGGACATGGTGATCCTCTCGGATAACCCGTTGGGGGTGCAGCGGCCGAAGCTTGCTGAAATAAAAGTTGTAGAAACCATCAAAGGCGGCAAGTCGATCTATAGGATAGCCGCGAAGTAGAACGGCCTGGTTGTAGGCGGCACTTCACCGCCTGAGATCATCCTAGTTAGGTTTTCGTACCCTTTCGGAAGCCGCACCCCGTTCCGAGGGAGCGCCGGAGTACTTTAGGAAAAGGCCCAAATGACCAGGGGTAAGCGGGGGAAAAGGGTGTTGTAGTGATGAAGCGATTTTTGCCGCTGTTGCTTCTCTCTGGTGTTTCGATCTACGCCCAGAGCAATATGGGGGAACTGCGTCTGAAAATAAGCGATCCGGCAAATCTCGGTGTCCGCGCCGTGGTCGTGCTGATTTGTGAGGCAAATCAGTTTCATGAGAGCTATTCGACCGACGCAGCGGGAAAGCTGACGGCCAAGCGGCTCCCCTTTGGTCTGTACAAGATCGAGATTCGAAGAGATGGCTTTGTTCCGGTTACCGAGACATTGGAAATTCGCTCCGTGGTCCCGACAGAGTTCGCCACAAAGCTGAACCTGGTTTCGGCTGCCGATTCCATCATCGTGAGCGACTATGAAACGCTGATTGATCCGCATAGCGTGGGAAACACGCAACACCTCGGCCTGGAAACTATTGAAAAAAGACCAGCCTCGATCCCGGGACGATCATTGCAGGACTTGGTGAACTCGCAACCCGGTTGGCTATATGAAGGAGATGCGGTCCTGCACCCGCGGGGATCGGAATATCAGACGCAAGTCGTGGTCGATGGAATTCCTCTTCTCGATAATCGCTCTCCCGGTTCTGGCCCGGAGATCGAAGCAGATAATCTGGACTCCGTTGGGGTGTACACAGCAACATTCCCAGCAGAATATGGACGACAATTGGGCGGTGTAGTGGAGTTAAACACGGCGCGTGATACACGCGCCGGAGTTCACGGCGAGGTCGTGCTCTCCGGTGGCAGCTTCGCCACTGCGGCCGGCTACGCGATGGCGCAGTATTTGTGGGGAAAGAACACTCTGGGGGTCAGCGCCAGCGGCGATATGACCAGCCATTACCTGAATCCAGTTGTGCCGGAAAATTTCACGAACACCGGAACGACTGCGGATTTTTCCATCCGGTACGAACGGGATTTGAGCAGCGCGGACCGGATCAGCTTTTCCGTGCGCCACGAACTTGCCCGGTACGAAATTCCGAACGAACTTGTCCAGCAGACTCCGCACGAAAATTTTATTGACCCGTCAGGACCCCCCGGCTCGCAGCTGCAGAACGCCGGCAATTTTGAAACTATGGGAATCGTCTCCTACCAACATATTTTTTCGCCGAATGTAGTCCTGGATTTGCGCGGGATGGTCCGCGACAATTCAAACAGTCTGCAATCCAATCCCTATTCTCTGCCGGTGATTGCTAATCAGCAGAATTATTTTCGTGAAGGCTATTTTAAGGGCAGCCTCTCGATCCACCGCAACCTAAACGAGATTAAGGTCGGCGTAGAATCGGACAACATTTTTTTGCACGAGAATTTCAACTACTTCATCACCGAGCCCTCGCAATTTGATCCCGGCACACCCCAGACTTTCAGTTTTATGGACAGTAAACCCGAGTTGGATCAGGCTGCGTTCATCCAGGACCAGATTCGCCTGGGCAACTGGACCATCAGTGCGGGGTTGCGCTGGGATCACTACCAGTTGATCGTCAATCAGAATGCCGTGAGCCCGCGATTGGGAGTAGCCAAGTTTTTCCCATCCTGGAATCTGGTACTGCACGCGTCCTACGACCGAATCTTCCAGACACCATCGTTTCGTAATATTTTGCTGTCGAGTTCGCCGGAAGTAATTTCGCTGAATCCGGAGGTACTGCGCTTACCGGTTCGTCCTTCGCTGGGAAATTTTTATGAAGTCGGAGCCAGCAAGGCGTTTTTCGGACAACTGCGATTGGAAGGCACGGTCTTCAGCCGCCGGATGAACAACTATGCGGATGACGATCAGTTGCTGAGCACGGCGGTGAGTTTTCCGATCGCGTTTGCAAAAGCGTCGATTTATGGTGCGGAAGCAAAAATCGACGTTCCGCACTGGCGGCAATGGAGCGGTTTTGTCAGCTACTCCTACATTGTGGGCTCCGCGTATTTACCGGCTACCGGAGGCTTATTCCTCGGAACTGACGCGACCAATGCGCTCGACAATATCACAGGACGCTTCTGGGATTCTCAAGATCAGCGCAACACCGTTCGCATGCGCGTGCGCTATGAATTCACGAATCGGATTTGGGCGGGCTTCGGCATGGAATACGGTAGCGGCCTTCCGTTCGAATTTTCCGGGACGGAAGCGCAAGCACTGGCCCAGTATGGACCGCAGGTCATCAGTCGCGTGAATTTCGCCCTCAGCCGCATTCGCCCTTCCTTTTCTATCGGCGCCTCGATCGGTGCAGAAATCTGGAAAAGCGATTCGCTCAGCATGAGATTGCAAGCCGATGCAGTGAATCTGAATAATCAATTGAATGTGATCGATTTTGCGGGATTGTTTTCTGGAAATGCCATTGGGCCATCGCGAAGCTTTTCCCTACGCCTGACGACCAACTTCTAGCGGGCGGCGGAACGCCATTGCCCGGAATGGTGGTTTCTGGATGGTCGCCCAGCTGGCGCCATGCATTGTAAGAATTAAAAACTAAATTCGAGGGGAAGACTACGCTGCCAATCGGTAGATTGGGGCCTTTAAAAGAAAAACGGGCGAGCCGGCATTTAGCGCAGCTCGCCCGATCAGACTAGAGGCTAGTCACGTTCGCAGCTTGCAGGCCCTTGGGGCCCTTGGTCACTTCGAACTCAACCGCTTGACCTTCGTTGAGCGACTTGTATCCATCTGACATGATTGCCGAGAAATGGACAAAGACGTCTTCGCCGGTCTGGCGTTGAATGAAGCCAAAACCCTTGCTAGCATTGAACCACTTTACTGTTCCTTGTTCTTTCACTTGTGTTTCCTATTCTTTTACAAAAAGCTATTTGGTGCGTCCCGACTGCCTCCAGCCGTAAACTAAAAAAGCCGCAGGTTTTACCCCGCAGCCCCTTAAAGTCGAATCTAAAGGTGTTACAAGAGCAACAAACGCAGCTACATAATACCACGTTTTTACCCCGGGGCCAGAAAAATCTTTTTCTCTTCGCAGAATCGAACATCAGTCGCTAGCTGCAGGAGGTAGAATTATTCGCAACCCATTGTGACGAAAGTCACCAAAAAGTTGAGCAGAAGATGCTACAGTTGTTTGTGATTATGAGCAAACCTTCTATCTTTGAACGTGACAAAACTTTTTCGCAGCCAGTCAATTGGGGCGTAACCCTGATCATGATTGCGTTGCATCTTCTTGCGATCGCTTCGGTATTTTTCTTTACCTGGAAAGCGTTACTCCTGGCAATTTTCATGTGGTGGGTGGCGGGCAGCCTGGGCATTGGCATGGGCTATCACCGCTTGTTGACCCACCGCGGATATAAGACTCCCAAGTGGATGGAATATTTCTTGACGACTTGCGGAACGATGGCGATTGAAGGTGGTCCAATTTCCTGGGTGGCAACGCATCGCATCCACCACCAGAACACGGATAAAGAAGGCGATCCGCATTCTCCGCGCGACGGTGGAATCTGGGCGCACATGGGCTGGATCATAACCGGCCGCGCCATGCATCGCGATCGCAGCGAACTGCTTCCCTACGTTCCGGATCTTCGCAAAGACAGATATCACCTATGGCTCAGCAAATACCATTGGGTTCCGTCGGTAGTCCTGGCGGTGATTTTCTATTTCATCGGCGGCTGGCCCTTTGTATTTTGGGGCGTTTTCCTTCGCACGGTATTCAGCATGCATGCGACCTGGCTGGTCAATTCCGCTACTCATATGTGGGGTTCGCAAAGGTTTGAAACTGGCGACACTTCGACCAACAGCTTCTGGGTGGCCTTCCTGACCTTCGGTGAAGGTTGGCACAACAATCACCATTATGCTCCGCAATCTGCCCGTCACGGTTTGGCATGGTATGAGATGGACATGAACTGGTACGGAATCTGGACAATGTCCCTGGTAGGATTAGCGTGGGACATCAAACGCCTTACCTTTACAGAAGAAGATTTGGTGATGGCCGCACCAAGCGCCGCGGAAAACTAGATTTTCCTCTCCGGGCAACCTAGAGTAGTACCAATTGGAATTGCCCCCAGCAGAGGGACGTTCTCTATTCATGGAGGCATCCTTGTTGTATATTTCCAAGCAATGCGCACAGGTGGGTAGGGACTCCCGGGGAGGATCTCCCTTGTTGAAAGCACGAATCCTCTTGGCTGACGATCACACGCTCGTCGCCGAAGCGTTTAAGCGGCTACTCGAACCGGAATTTGACGTGGTGGCGACCGTGGCGAACGGGCGCGAACTACTGCGTGCGGCGACGGAATTAAAACCCGATCTCGCCTTGATCGATCTCAACATGCCCTTGCTAAATGGTTTGGACGCTGGCGCACAGTTGAAGGAAATGATTCCGGGCGCCAAAATTATCGTGCTGACGATGACAGAGGACGCTGACATTGCAGAAGAAGCGATGAGGAAATGGGCGTCGGGATATTTATTGAAGAAGTCGGCGGGCTCGGAACTGCTGAAAGCGGTGAGAGAAGTCCTCGAAGGCCGATTGTATGTTACGCCCGCGGTCAAGTTCGATCAAATCGAGTGCGCGGCGACAAGAGAAATAAAATCGAAAAACGGCAAAGAGCTGACAGCCAGGCAGCGTGAGGTGCTGCAGCTTTTGGCTAAGGGCCATACGATGAAAGAGGTCGCCGCGATATTGCATGTGGCTACGCGAACGGTGGCGTTCCATAAATACCGGATTATGGAGGAGTTTCGTTTGGAGAATAATTCGGAATTGTTGCGGTTTGCCTTGAAACAGAAGCTGGTGAACTAGTCCTGAGTTTCTTCTGAGAAGTCAATTGTCCGTTAATCCCCGCTAGACTTGCCTCAACAACGGTATGCCGGCATCTACTTCTTCTAGGCGAGCCAGGAGAATGGCAACGGATTTGGGTTTGCTGTCTCGATCGGCTGCTACTTCGTTAAGGTCTGCTGCATGGGCTTATCGCGCCAGAATTCCTGGCCCTGGTCCGGCAGAGTGTAAATCGGATCGTAATATTCGTAGCGGCGAGAAAGGGCTTCCGGATCATCGGCTTCAATCCCGGTCCGATAATTTTTGGTCCAATATGAAATACCCAATTGCCGGTCATATTCCTTTACCTGGTGGACCCAGCGTTTGCCAACAAACGGCACGTCGCAAACCATGCGCGGGGTGGCAAAGCCCGGCAGATAACCCATGATGTCGTGCTGCAGCTTTTGCACTTCGTGAATTGCCAGCCGCCAGTGTTCCGCGTTGGGGATCATGTCGCACTGGTAGAAGTAGTACGGCATGATCTTACCGTGATCGAGCAGCATAAAGCACAAATCCAACAATTCTTTGGAAGAGGAGTTGACGCCGCGGAGCAGCACGCCCTGATTGCGCACGTCGCGGTAACCCATATCGAGCAACGCCTGCACCGCCTTGCGCACGAGCGGCGTAACCTGCCGGGCATTGTTGACGTGGGTGTGCACCGCAATGTCGACGCCGCGCTCGCGGCTCTTCTTGGCCAGACGCTCCAGACCCGCAAGCACTTCCGGCTGCAAGAAATGTTGCGGAATCGCGATAAGCCCTTTCGTCGCTAGACGAATGTCCTTGATATTCGGGATATCCATCAATTGCGAGACAAACGCTTCCAGCACGACGATTGGCGTGTTGGCGATGTCTCCTCCGCTGACGACAACGTCTCGAACCGAAGGCGTGACGCGCAGGTACTCGAGCATCTGCTCGTAGCGGTCTTTTTGCGGGACCTGGAATTTCAACTTGACCACTTGCGGCACATCGTTGCCGACGAGGTCCATGCGTGTGCAGTGTCCGCAGTACTGTGGGCAAGTGGAAAGCAATTCAGCCAAAACTTTCGTGGGATAGCGATGCGTGAGGCCTTCGACTGCCCACATATCCGCTTCATGCAACGAATCGCGGCTGGCCTTCGGATGGCTCGGCCATTCCGGGTGGCGATCCTCAAATGCGGGAAGCATGTAGCGGCGCACGGGATCGTTCCACAGATCCTTCTCATCCATAGTATTCAGCATGTGAGGCGGTATCAGAATTGACATGGTGGCTCGTTGTTTAATATCGCGCTCAACGCTGGCCACGAGGGAATCGGGAATCAGAGTGCCGAAAACAACCTTCAATTCCTTGAGGTTCTTCACGGTGTGCCGGCGTTGCCACAGCGCGGTTTCCCACTCTTCTTGAGTCACATCTTTATAGCCGGGAAAGCGGCGCCAGTCGGGCTCAACAAATTCGCGCTTCAGCGGATAGGTGAAAGGCTGTTCGGCGGTGTGAACCTTGCCGGCTGGCCTCCAGGTGGGGCGGGCAGCCTTGTTTTCAGGCGCAATAATTTTGGTGTCACTCATGAGGGTTTACCTGTATCTGGGGAACGTAATTCTACAACGGAGTATGTACAGCTAAGAATATCGTAGAGAGCGATTTTGCGCCACTCCTGCAAACTCTGAAGCGAGCCAACCTCGGATGCAAGTGCTACCCGGGCCATTCAGCAGGTTCTACCCTTTATCTCTGGAGCCGTATGGAATCGTGACGGCCTGCAAAAATCTCAAAAAAAGCCCTTGCTATTGATTTAGTGTTATAGTTAACTAACACACTGATGGCAACCGGTCATTGCCTACTCACTGTTTAGGAGAACGTCCGATGCGAACAATTCGCCGAGCACTTTTGGTCTTCCTTCTTGCGCGAGCCTCCGTGACCTTGGCCCAGGATAGTCCTCTCAGCACATTCAACAAATTCGCCTACGGAGCGGTGAAGAATGTCCTGCTCCGTTCGGCCGAAAAAATGCCCGAAGAGAATTACAACTTTAAGCCTACGGCCGGGGTCCGCAGCTACGGCCAGATCGTTGGGCATGTCGCCGACGCACAGTACATGTTTTGCTCGATCGCACTCGGTGAGAAAGGCCCTGAGATGAACATCGAGCAGAGCAAAACCTCGAAAGCCGATCTGATCGTCGCCCTCAGAAGCGCCTTCGCCTATTGCGACAAGGCCTATGACGCCATGACCGACGCTTCCGCTGCTCAAATGGTCAACCTATTCGGACGCGACATTCCGAAGCTAGGCGTGCTGACTGTCAACCTCATGCACAATCAGGAACACTACGGCAATCTGGTCACCTACATGCGGTTGAACAACATCGTTCCTCCAACCAGCGAGCCGGGGTTCATGCCGGTGCCGAAGAAATGAGGATCTGCGTTAGGCCAGCTACGGTCGGCCACCGGTCGCGGAAGACAAGAGGAGCGGTAAAATGACGTATTCACCCGTTCTCATTTTTCACATCTTTGCCGCGATCATCACTGTGCCCGCTGGCATGGCCGCACTGTTTTTTCCTAAAGGTTCCCGCCTGCATCGTGCAGTTCGACCTGCAGCGCACAAAATAAGGGGGAATCTCCAAGGGCTATATGGATAACCCGATGGGCGGTGAGTGGAACGACAGCCAGCCAATCTATCGCCAGATTCGCGACCGCGTCGTCGCGATGATCCTCGACGGGGTACTACAAGAAGGCGATCCGCTACCGTCGGTTCGCACTGTCGCCGCGGAATATCGAATCAATCCGCTCACGGTCCTGAAGGGCTATCAACAACTGGTCGACGAGCAGCTTGTCGAAACGAAGCGCGGTCGCGGCATGTTCATCAATGCAGGCGCACGCAATCTGCTGCTGCAGGGCGAACGCCAGAAGTTTCTTCGGGAGCAATGGCCCCGGGTTGCCGCAACCATTCAGCGGCTCGGGCTAACTCCGCAAGAATTGCTCGGTAGGGCCATAAACGGCCCATCACCGAATGATGCAGCAAATTCTGGAGAGGAGAAACCGAAGCCATGATCGTGATCGAAGCAAGCGGACTCCGCAAGGTCTTCGGCGCAACTGTCGCGCTCGACAGCGTCAATTTGCGCATCGAAGAGGGGCGCATCCTCGGACTCATCGGTCCGAACGGCGCGGGTAAGAGCACCGCGCTCAACGCGATTCTCGGCCTGACGCAATATCAAGGAGAACTAAACGTTATCGGGCGCGACCCCTGGCGCGAGCGCGATCAGCTCATGCGTGACGTCTGCTTTATCGCCGATGTCGCGGTGTTGCCGCGTTGGCTGCGGGTGTCTCAAGCGCTCGACTACGTCGCTGGGGTGCACCCGCGATTCGATCGGGGAAAAGCGGAAAGCTTTCTGGCAAAAACTGCGATCATGCCCGCCAGCAAAGTCCGGGAACTGTCGAAGGGCATGGTGACCCAACTGCACCTCGCGGTGGTAATGGCCATTGACGCGAAATTGCTGGTGCTGGACGAGCCGACGATTGGGCTGGACATCCTATATCGCAAGCAATTCTACGATTCCTTGCTGAATGATTACTTTGATCGCAGCCGCACCATCGTCGTGACCACACATCAGGTGGAAGAAGTCCAGCATGTGCTTACCGATTTGATGTTCATCAACGGCGGCCGGATCGTTCTCGATTGCAGCATGGAAGAGTTCGAGTCGCGCTATATGGAAGTGATGGTCAATCCCGAACATGTCGCCGCCGCACAGGCGCTGAAGCCGATTCACGAGCGAAAGGTGATGGGCCGCAACATCCTACTTTTTGATCATAGCGACCGTAAACAACTCGCAGCCCTTGGCGAAGTTCGCATGCCCAGCATCGCCGATGTCTTCGTTGCCTTGATGGGAACCGCAAACAGCAATCGAGCCCAACAGCCACGAGGAGCGGCCCGATGAATCATCCGATGGGCATTCAATCGAACCCTGCACCGGATTCTTCCTTTCACTCGCCGGAAGCAAGCGCGCCGGTACACATGAAAACGACGCGTCCGTTTTATTGGTCGGTGCGCCGTGAATTGTGGGAGCATCGCTCGATCTATATTGCGCCGTTGGCCGCCGCTGCGGTCGCAATGCTGGCCTTCTTTGTCAGCTTGATTACTCTGCCGCACAGCATGCGCGAACTGGCGGCTCTTGACAGGGCGCACCAGCCTGCCCTGCTTGCTCAGCCCTACGCGCACGCTGGGATGCTGCTCACTCTGACCGCGTTCCTGGTCGGAATCTTCTACTCGCTTGACGCGCTGCACGGGGAGCGCCGCGATCGCAGCATTCTATTCTGGAAGTCGTTGCCGGTTTCTGATCTTACTACGGTGCTTTCGAAGGCGATCATTCCGCTTTTCGTTCTGCCGGTAATCGTCTTCCTGCTCGCAGTTGTTTCGCAACTGACAATGCTGCTCATCAGCACCGTGGTCCTGCTGTTGAGGGATGGGGGTGCCGCAACGCTCTGGAAGCAATTGCCGCTGTTCGAGATGCAATTGGTCCTGCTTTACGGCGTGACTGTGCTGGCGCTCTGGCATGCGCCAATCTACGCGTGGCTGCTGCTGGTTTCAGGATGGGCGCGCCGCGCAACATTTCTTTGGGCCGTCCTACCTTGGCTCGGGATCGCCGTCTTCGAGAGAATTGCGTTCAGCACTTCTCATTTCGGCTTGCTGCTGAAAGACCGCTTGTTCGGATTCGCTGCGGGCGCGTTCGACCTCAAGACGCCCAGCGGTGCTCCCGTGGACCCACATCTTATTCCGCTGTCACAACTCGCTCCGGGAAGATTCCTCAGCAGCCCGGGTTTGTGGCTCGGCCTGCTATTCGCAGCAATATTCATCGCGGCAGCGGTGCGGCTGCGCCGTTATCGTGAACCGATCTGATTCTTATGAAATTTTTGTTCCGTGCTTTGCGTAAAAAGGAATGGGGATGAACACCGTTTACAATTTGGCAAGCGGAACCCTCGCTGTTAAAGGATCGCTGATGGCGTTGAGGATGCGTGGCCTCAATCGTGCCAGTGTCGCTTACTTGCTTATCAGTCGGAGCGAAATTTCTAAGCAGCAGAAGTTCAATTCCAAACTTTAGGAGGTTTCATGGAACCCGTTGTTAGTCTTAAGCGCCCACCGATTGAATGTACTTCTCTCTCACCCAATGCTCCGATTTGGCAGGACGTACTGGCCCAGGCCATGACCGGTGAGCTAATCGCCGCGATGAACTATACCTCCTTATCGGAGATATGTGACGACCCCGAAGAGGTAGCTGACGCATTGGAACACGCAGAGGGCGAACAGGGACATGCGGCGGCGTTCGCCGCCGAGGGCCGCAAGATGGGTGTGGACGTTGCCCATAACGTCGAGGCCTTGCATTGGAAACGGCTGCGCGAAGCGTTCCTACGCTGCATCAGAGAGCGAGACTTTATCGGCTGCCTAATCGTCCAAGAAATCATGCTGGAATCGTTCGCCGTCGCAAGCTATTCACGCGTCGGGAAGGTGGCACCGGGGAGTCTTGGCAAGACCTTTGCCGCCATTGCGGCAGAGGAAGAAGAGCATGTCGCTCACGCCATGGCGATTCTCAGAGAGGAACGCGCTCGGAACCCTCAGCGCTTCGACGCCAAGGTCTACGGCTTGCATCTTGAGGTGATGACTACCCTTGCGAAAATGCTAGCGAAAGAGTGCAAGGATGGACATTGCGAGGTGTGCCACGAGAGTTGTGTGAAGCCATCGCTTGCTGAAGTTAGCTTGAGCGCAGCAGAGCTGCGTGGTGCCTCCCTGCAACAGTATATGAGGACGTTGGACATGCTGGGAATACCGGGAGAGGTGACACTTGTATGGGTGACGCAGTTGCCAGTGTAGGCAGGCAAGGGACCGATTTCGCTCTGATCGGGCATCAAGAAAGTTGGCGAGCGGCTGCCGAGGTGATCGCTGTTCTGCGCGGACCGGAGCGGACACCTCTGCCGGATGATGAGATCAAAGACATCCTTCCTTGGATTCCGCCCCGAACCATATGCCATGTAGAGGTCGCATCGATTACCGGTGCGAACGCGCGAGGCCTCTATATCGACTCCTTCATTCCTCCTGATCGTCTGGACCCCGACTACCTACACGAGAACATCGCCCGAGTTCGAAGCGCAGCCACCTACGCGATCAAGGCAGGAGCGAAAATCGTGAGTCTTGGCGGATTCAGCTCTATTCTGCTCGAGGGCAATTTCGATCAGCTACCAGAAAGACACGAAACGGTGTTCACGACAGGCAATACCCTGACCGTTGGCTTCATCGTTCAGGGCATTCAGCGGATGTGCGCGTTGGAAGGCCGGAGCATTCGCAGATCGACACTGCTCATCGTTGGCGCAACCGGAGATGTGGGTTCCGGCTGTGCCCGTTGTTTGGCGCCTGTCGTGAAGCGTGTGCTGCTCGCCGCGCGCAACCTGGAACGACTGCGCAGGTTCAAAGCAGAGTTAAAAGCCGATGGAGTTCAGGTCGAGATCGCGACCAATCTCCAGCAATTCTCCGAAGAAGCCGACATCGTGATCTGCGCAGCAAGTCTGGCAGCTCCTTCTCTTCTCTTGAGCCGTATAGCGACCGACGCAATCGTTTGTGACGCAGGCTACCCGAAGAACTTGTCTCCAACGGCGGAGATGCCGGGTGCCAAGATTTTCTTCGGAGGTCTCGGACAGATCACCGGTGGATTGAGATTCGCTCCGGATTTTCGTGGAATTCTGAATCGCCATCCCTTCCCCAATGTGGTCCATGGATGTTTGCTCGAAGGCATGGCTCTGGCCCTTGAAGGCCGATTCGAACCCTTCTCTCGGGGAAGAGGGTTTATCACTCCGCAACGGGTCGAGGAGATCGAGGCCATCGCCGCACGGCATGGCATTTATCTCGCGCCGCTTTACAACGCCGAAGGACCAGTCGAAGACGAACTTCATTGCCAGACGGAGTGGTCGAGAGGATGAGTGCGCGGACAAAGGCCGGGGAGGAGAGACTAGCTGGGGCACATCTCCACAGGCGCAGGGGATTAGAGAAGCGTCACCGCGTTTTAAGGCCAGGATCGCTGGTGTCTTGCAACTACCCCGAGCCGTGACGGCAGCATTCGGCCAATTGCGCTCGCGCTCGCGTTTCGCCGACTCAGAATCTCTACAATATTTTCAGCCGCCGTTCGTCTACAAGAGTGGGTGGATGAGCCGTCGAGGATCACGGGGATGACCGAGCAAGACCGTCAAATCTCCGAGATCTTCGCGCTACAAGGCGCCCGGCTACGCAATTTCATCCGAAGGCGTGTGCCTGACTCCCGAGACGCAGAGGACATTCTGCAAGACGTCTTCTTTGAATTGGTGGAGGCAAATCGCCTGCTGATGCCTATCCAGCATGTCACTGGCTGGCTCTTTCAGGTCGCGCGCAATCGCATCACGGATCTGTTCCGCAAGAAAAAGCCAGAGAGCTTCAGTGATTCCGCCGTCACGAACGAGGACGGCGAACTGCTGCAGTTCGAGGACATACTGCCTTCGCCAGACGTTGGGCCGGAAGCGGTCTATGCCCGCCACATGCTCCTTGATGAGCTAGAGCATGCCCTCGACGAGCTCCCGGTGGAGCAGCGCGACGTGTTCATTGGGCACGAGTTGGAGGGACGTAGCTTCAAGGAGATGGCAGCCGATACCGGCGTGAGCGTGAATACGTTGCTCTCTCGCAAACGCTATGCGGCGCTGCATCTCCGCGAGCGGTTGCAACGCGCTCACGACGAATTTAGGAAAGGGTGAGGTGCGGAATATGAATAAAAGATGGAGAATGATTTTCATTGCCCCGGTGGCGATCCTTGGGATGTTGCTGTTCGCTTTCATCGGCGGCGAAATAGTGTTGCATTTGTGGAATTGGCTGCTGCCACCGCTTTTTGGCTGGCGCCTGCTTACCTTCTGGCAAGCCCTTGGACTTCTGACGCTGTGCCGGATCCTGTTCGGCGGATTCGGATTTCACGGCTCCGGTCGTTCCCGTTTCCGGCATCGCAGGGAAGAGGGCTGCGAGCGGATGACTCCAGAAGAGCGGGAACGAGTTCGCCAGCGCATGCGTGAACGTTTCGGCTTCGGCTCATCCGCCAACGAGAACATAGGCCACTGAAGCCACCTCGACCGAATGCAAAGCACTGCGGTTAACGCGCCGCTCGAGAGCGTTTGCGTTCTGCGTATCCGCATTTCGTTCCGACGATCCTGGAGGGTCGTATAGCAGAGTACTGCAAAGGCGAGTAGCAGAAAATTTCATTGCAGGCTTCCTGCGCGCGGCCTGAAAAACTTCTGAGGTCAGGCGGGTCACCAGGACAGATTCCTCGCCACGGCCGGTGAATAACTCGATCTTCTGGCTTTCCGATGAGCCCGTTGGGCGAAGCCTGGGCTAACTCGAGGCTGGAAGCTCGCTCATCCCGCCTGACATGCAACTGAGCGATTCCTTCACGGCTGCAACTTATTCTGGCCGTCTGTGTTTGACCTGAGAACAGTAGCCAGCAGTGGGCCGAACGTGTCCAGTTACTCGAGCAATCGCACAGCAATGGTGCATTCGCACCCCATTGTGTCCGATCTCTGCAACTCGCTTGTGGCGCGCCTTGCTCTTGTAGGCACCCGATTCGCTGAAATCGAGGCGATCGATAGATTTGCTCGCACAATGAAGTATCAGGGTTACACAGTTCGACAACTGACTGCTAGTGAAGCCATTTTGAGGAGACTACGAATGCGGCGGATTCTTTCTGTTCTTACATTCGGCATTGCGTCACTGACTTCCATCTCAGGTTGCGGTAGTGGATCATCGGGCGGGGGGACGACGCCACCACCTCCAACACTGGTCAGCTACGTCGGCACCACAGGAGTATTTGCCGCCTGGGGCAACGCCACCACCGGCGCGACCGCGTTTGCCCCAATGGGCAGCTACGCGTCAAAGAAGCAAACCCTTCACGGCAATGTTGATTTCCTGAACGGTACCAATCTCTCGCAGCCGGCCGGCGTTGAACTCTACAAGGGCAGTGACGGCCACATCTACATACTCGATCTGACTTCCACCTCCACTCCCGTCGCCCAGCAGCTTTCTTCAGAGACTGCCGCCACCGTCGATGACCTTTGCAGCTTAACCGGAACGACCGCTGGCACCGGCGCCTTCTACAACTACGCCGGAATCTTTTATTCCACCGACCTGCAGAATCCCATGAATTCCTCTTACGTCTATCGTCTGCCCGGACCAGACGGCGTTTGCAACACCTCTGACGACATCTTCCACATGGTCAAGACCGGAATGTCGGCGACGACTGCGCCGGTTGTTGCAACTGGGATGCCGGTCGCTGCGATTCACAACGCAACCGGCGGGATCATCGGTTTTGTAATTACCAGCGGCGCCAATCTCGTGCTGGTCGACAGCAATTTTGCAAATCCCACAACGCTCGGCACTTTTCACGCGACGATTAACGTAGCGATTGCGCTTCCGGTGGGAACGACGGAAGGCTATCCCACCGGTCAACTCTACGTTGTTGACGGCAACATTGTGTACGTGAACTACACCGCACAAACCATTTCGCCGAGTCTGTTCACTATTCCCCACTGGACGACGACCAACGCAGCGGCCACCTATGCTGCTTCGCCGACGACCCTGTACTTCGCCATCAACATTCCTGTCGCCAACGGAACGCCCGAGTCGACCACGATTTATTCCATGCCAGCTAACGGCTCCGCCGCACCAAGTTCCATTGACGCCGAAGCTGGCCGCGTAGCCACGTTGATATTTCCGGTGAACGGTTCCAACATCATCTGGGGCATCGAAAACCTTGGCGCGGGCTACACCATTAAAACTCTGCCGCAGACCGGTGGCAATCCGACGACGCTCATCACAGATACAAACAACGATGGCACATTCATTGCTACGGCCGCCACGGTTTACTACACGACGTGGACGGGAGCCTCTGATTCCACCACAAAAATCTCTACTCGTACCTTGACGCAAACCGGCATCGTCGCCGTGAATGGCACCGTGGTTCAAGCGCCGCTGCCAAATTCAACGTTTCTCAGCGGTGGAGAAGCCGAGGCATGGCCCAACGACACCGTCACCACCGCGACCCCCACCACTACCGTGTTTCAGGTTACCGGCCTTACTCCCGTTACCGTGACCGACACCACGACCGGTTGGCAATATACTGCCGACGCCGTCGGTGGAGGCACGATGGTCGCCATCAGCACTTCGTCGAATCAGCCCGGGGTGACCGTAGGCACATTCCCGACCTCAATGGCCATGTTCCTCAGTGGTACCTTCCGCGGCAACGGAGGGACCGGTTTCATCGAAGCGACCACCTCCATCTCGACGCAGGAACCACCCACACGCGACTTGTATATTCTCAATTCCACGACGGCCAATAGTCTCGCCCGTGTCACCGGCAATTTGTAACCTACGACACAAACGGACAACACAAGCATGGTGGCAGTTCTTGAAGCGGGACCGACAATCCAGATAAACATGTTTGTATTCTGAAAAGTATTTGTAACCGCAAACAGCAGCTCCAAAAGATTTGGGTTCGCCGGTCAGTTAGCCGGGCGTGCGTGGCGGAACTTGAGGCGGAGCTTGGACTCCTCGGTGAGGCTGCGCACGGCTTTTTGGGTTTCGTGGACCATGAGGGAGCAGCCGGCGCTAAGGCCGACGACGGCGGAGGCTCCGGTAAAGATGGCGAGGCCGGCGCAAACGGCGAATCCTGTGCGGAAGCCGTAGTAGGCAGCGGTGGAACCGGCGATGGAGACAAGCGCGGAAAAGGCGAACAGGCCCAGTGCGGCGTAGAAAAGGCGGAGCGCTTTGATCAGCATTTGGGCACGGACTTCGAGCGCGGTCAGCTGCGCGCTCCAAGCCAGGTATTCGGGCGAATCCGCAACGTAGGAAGCGACATCTTCCGCAACGATACGGGTGCGATCGACAACGCGGGCAAGGCGGTTGCTGGTGCCCAAGGCCAGCACCGAGGAAGCGTTGGTGAGAATGGCGGGAGCAACGATGGCGGTAAGGACAGCGAAGGGATTATTGGCGACGCCTTGGTATTGCAGCACAGTGCGGAAGACCTCCAAGAGACGATTGCACCTTCGTGTGGCTCGGAGAAGTCTACTCTCTGCTGGGGTGTGGCGCGGAACAAATTGAAGAAGGAAGGCGTTTGAGGCAGGACCACAGGGAACCGGAGCTAGCGCAGAGCGAAAAGGGGAACCGAAGACCCGCCCTGCCCGATTTCGCAAACGATGGGGAAAACTCGCACCTTCACGACAAAGGGTGCGGCAGCCAGCGACAAGCAAGGATTGTGAAGATTTTGTTGCGAGAATTGTGAGAGAATTCGCCCAGCGGTCGGTAAGCCAGACAAGCCGATCGATGAACGCTCTGCCCGAATGTCCGCCGATTCAGGAAATTGAGATAGGAACCATCTTGACATCCTCCTCGACCTAAAGGTGCGTGGATTCCTACGGAGCCGGATTTTAGTCCGGTCTCCCAGAGCCGCCTTACAGCAGCGGAGCGAAACGAAGAGGCTTACCTTTTGGCGAGTTCCGCCATAGGTCTTTTGGACAAGGAGAGTATGAATCCCAAAGAGAGAAGAATCAAGAGCGACCTTCATCCCCGCCCTGAACGGCGAGGCTTTAGGGTCGCAAGCGGTAAATGCAGGATTAAACTGGTTATTTGTGACACCAGTCGCTTGCTGGTGAGTTTGGTTTTGTAAGCGCTGGCGGCTTGCTCTCGGCATTACGGAAGATGAAGAACAGAAACCCAGCCCTGATGATGTGCATCGCGTTCGTGCTTCTGTGCGCGGTCGGGCTGGTGCGCGGCGAAGACGTCAACAAGATTCAACCCACTGGCTACGTGATCGACCTCGCCGGAGTGATCAAGCCGGACACAAAAGCGCAACTCGAAGCGATGTGCCTGGAATTGCAGCAGAAGACCGGCGCGCAACTGGCAATTGTTACGGTGAAATCGCTCGATGGGAATGAGGCTGCGCCGTACGCGAACGACCTCTTCAAACATTTGGGAGTAGGGGCGAAGAAGCAAGACAACGGCGTGCTGTTGCTGGTGGCGCCGAACGATCGGAAGTACTACATCGAAGTGGGCTACGGGCTCGAGCCGGTAATCAATGATGCGCGCGCCGGAGATGCGGGTCGCATGCTAGTTCCCTACTTTCGCGCGGGAGATTACAGTGGGGGGATTTCCGCTGCATCCTGGCAGCTTGCGAAGTATATTGCCGACGACAAAGGGGTGACGCTGACGGGCCAGCCGCAGATTCGACAGGTCCATCAAAAGAGCGAAGGCTACGGAGATTTGTGGGTGTGGCTGATTCTGGCGGTGATTCTGTTTATGATCTTGGCGAGCCGAGGGGGATCGAGCTCGGGACGCGGCGGGGGAGGCAGTGGCTGGTGGGTGGGGCCGGTACTGGGTGCCACCATAGGGCGAAGAACTGGAGGGTGGGGCGGGTCTGGCGGCGGCTTTGGGGGTGGGGGCGGTTGGGGCGGCGGTGGCGGAGGCTTTGGGGGATTTGGTGGCGGAGGAAGCGGTGGCGGCGGGGCGGGCGGAGGTTGGTAGATTGCGCCAAGGGTTGGAACGAAAATTTCTTGTGAATGTAGGTGCAGTGATGGACGGAAAACTGGGCGAGTTGGTCAGCAGGTTGAAGGAAGCGGCGGGACACAATCTGGAGTCGGTGATTCTCTACGGATCAGCGGCGCGCGGAGATTTCCAGCCGGGGACTTCCGACTTGAATGTGCTGTGCACCCTGGTGTCGATTAACGTGAGCGAACTGCATCGCGTGGCTCCGGTGGTGAGGTGGTGGTCGCAAGAAATGAAGGAGTCTGCCCCGCTGTTTTTCCTGACCGAAGAGCTGGCAAGATCGACAGACGTGTACGCAATTGAAAGCCTGGATATAAAGAGAGCTCACAAAGTGTTGTTTGGCAAAGATGTGGTAGCGGATCTGGAAATTCCGATGAACCTGCACCGCGTGGAAGTTGAGCGAAATCTGCGGGATTTGGTTTTGAAGCTGCGGCAACACGTATTGCATGCGGGATTGAATGAGATGGAATTGATTGCGGTGATGAAGAGGACGATCTCCGGGGCGAAAACACTGTTGCGCCACACGCTGTTAACGTTTGGAGAAGAGCCGCCGCTGGCGGCGAAGGATGTTTTCACGCGTATCGGTGTGCTGACGGGAGCAAGTGCGGAAGCGTTCGGCGAAGTGTATGATTTCCGGACTACCGGTGTATGGACCAAAGATTCCTACCATGCCTACGACGCCTATATGCATGCGCTGGAAAAAGTGATTGTGGCGATTGATAGCAAAGTTCCGAAGAAGGAGTGGCAAAGGGTGCGCTGAGTTGTGTGGGCAAATTGTGAACGTTAAATCCTCGAGGTGTTTATGAAAGTGGGACTAGTAATTCTAGTGTTGGTGATAGTCGTGGCGCTAATCTTCGGTAGCATTTATGTCGGACGCCGAAATCAGATGGCCATCAAGCGTGAAGCCGTGAACGCGGCTTGGGCGCAGGTGGATGTGGTGCTGCAACGGCGGTCGGACCTGATTCCGAATTTGGTGGAAACGGTGAAGGGCTATGCAGTGCAGGAGCAGAAGGTGTTTGGAGACATTGCGGCGGCGCGTGCGGCGTTGGGCGGAGCGAAGACCCCCGCCGACAAGATCGCGGCCAACGGCGCGTTGGATTCGGCACTGAGCCGGTTGTTGGTGGTGGTGGAGAACTATCCGCAGTTGAAATCGAATGAGAATTTCCAGCGGCTTCAGGATGAGTTGGCGGGAACGGAGAACCGAATTGCGGTGGAACGTCGCCGTTACAATGAGACTGTGCAAGACTACAACACGTACATCTCTCTGTTCCCGAACAGCGTCGTAGCCAGCATCGCCGGATTTACGCGGAATGATGCGTACTTCAAGACGGATGAAGGAGCACGCACGGCGCCCAAGGTTAATTTTAACTACGACAAGCCGGCGACGGCACCGGCAAATCCGTAAACGGCAGATGCTAACGAACGGTAGTTCGAGGGTCGCGGGCCGCGCAGGCGCCGCGGCCTTTTTATTTGGGGATCAGAGAAGGCCGAGGTCCCAAACAGGAGCGGGATTTCTCTCCTCCAGTTGGCAAAGGCCACCAACACTCCGGTCAAACTGACCGTTTCCTTGAGTGCTCAGCGGATGGCTCAAACTGAGATGAGCACTAGCAGAGGAATTCGCTCAGTAGCATATGAAAATGGTGAACACCGTTTTCACGCTTCACGGAATAACGGCCGCGATCGTAGAGAGAGGAATTCAAACCACGCTGCACGGCTTCGCAGATATGCATGTCTTCGTGTTGGACAATTTCGCTGAACTTGATGGCTTTCTGTGCGCGATCTTTCGTTTTGGCTGATTGTGAATCGGGGAAATACCACTCGAAGATTGTCAGAGTTTTGTCGTGAGATAGCGGCACGATTAGATTTGTCTGGATATTATCGGGATAAAAATTCAACATGAGATTCGGGAAGACCCAGAAATAGAGAGCTTCCTTGAGGCCAACCCCCGGAGGATAGACACGCTCTGTGGTGTCGCCTGGGCGAGTCTCTTTCACCGGGCCCAATTGCTGCGAGTAGTAACGATAGGTTTCGATGCGGTAATGTGGGTAATCGATTTCTTTCATCAAACCGGGATGAACGAGGGGGATGTGGTAGCCCTCGAGATAGTTGTCGACGTAGACCTTCCAATTGCAATTGACGATGTAGTCGCGGCGCTCAGTGAGGCTTAGGTTGTTCAACGGAAATTCCTTGGTATGCTCGGGAATGTCGCCGAGATAGCTGCTTAGCGACGGAGCGGCCGCGTCGAAATTAACAAAGAGGAACTGCTGCCAGGCTTCGATGCGGAGCGGCACCATGCCGAACTGGGAGCGATCGAAGAACTCGACGCCATCGATTTCGGGCGTGCCGATGAGGCGACCATCGAGTGTGTAGGTCCAGCCGTGGTAGGCGCATTGCAGGACCCGCCGACAGCCGGAACCTTCGGCGATTGGTCCGGCGCGATGACGGCAGACGTTGCTGAAGGCGCGAAGAGTGCCGGACTTGTCGCGCGTGACGACGACGGGTTCTCCTTGGATGTCGACGGTGAAAAAGGACTCAGGATCTCCGATCGTGCGCTTCGTACCGTTGACCTCACCGCAAGGTTGGCTCACTGTGCCGACGAGCTGCCAGGCGCGGCGAAAGATCTTTTCCTTTTCGCGGACGAGGACCGCCGGATCGGTGTAGAAATGCGAGGCCAGCGTTTCGGCACACTCCACCTGCGGATTGATGTTGAGGCGGAGAGGCGTGGTAGACATGGGGAGAAAATAGCAGGTGAGCGCTAGAAATTAAAGTCCAAAGACGACGGCCGAGGGTGTGCACCCGAGCCCCAACCGGCGCCATTAGAACTTGCGGGTTTCCTGGCGAGACCAACGCTCGACTACGATTTTAGATTCGGTGTAGAACTCGACCGCGTCTCTGCCTTGGGCGTGGACGATGCCAAAGAAGCTTTCTTTCCAGCCATTGAAGGGGAAATAGGCCATTGGAGCGGCGACACCGATGTTGATGCCGATGTTACCCGCGGGTGCTTCGTAGCGGAATTTGCGGGCGGCGCTGCCGCTTGTGGTGAACAGCGAAGCCTGATTGCCGTAGGGGCTATTGCGAATGAAATCGATGGCTTCGTCGATCGAATCCGCATGGATCAGGCTGAGGACGGGGCCGAAAATCTCCGTGTTGGCAAGCGAGCTGGAAGCAGGCACACCATCGAGAATGGTAGGCTTCAAAAAATTGCCATTTTCGTAGCTGCCCATTTTGGGATTGCGGCCGTCGACGATTGCTTTTGCCCCATCGGAGATGCCCGTGGCGATCAAGGACTCGATCCGTGCTTTGCTCTCTTTGGTGATGACCGGACCCATCTGAATCCCAGTCTCGAGACCATACCCAACTCGGAGAGAGGAGGCGGCATCGGCGATCGCCTCGCGAAATGTTTTTTGCGCTTCGCCGATGGTGACAGCGACAGAGACGGCAAGGCAGCGCTGCCCAGCGCAACCGAACGCGGAATCGCTGATGATCTGTTTGGCCAGATCCATGTCGGCGTCAGGAAGAACGATGACATGATTTTTTGCACCGCCCTGGCACTGCATGCGCTTGCCGCTGGCCGCCGCGCGTTGATAGACGTGTTTGGCGACAGGCGTGGAACCGACGAAGCTGACGGCGCGGATCGTGGGATGATCGCAAAGCGCGTCGACCACTTCCCTGCCGCCATTGACGAGATTGACAACACCTTTGGGCAAACCGGTTTGCTCGATCAGTTCGATCGCCCGGCGCATGGTGAGAGGAACGCGCTCGCTGGGTTTCAGAACCAAAGTGTTGCCGCAGGCAATGGCATAGGGCAAAAACCAGAACGGGATCATCGCCGGAAAATTGAATGGAGTAATCGCCGCAACCACGCCGAGTGGCTGGCGAATTAGGGTTTCGTCAACGCCAGGCGTGACATCTTCGAGGTTGTAGCCCTGCATCATCAAGGGGATGCCGCAGGCGACTTCGACGTTTTCGATGCCGCGGCGAATTTCGGCTTTGGCCTCGCCAACGGTCTTGCCGTTTTCGAGAGTGATGATCCGAGCAAGTTCATCGATGTGCTGGTCAAGAAGATATTTGAGCTTGAAGAGATATTGAATGCGTTCGCCCGGAGGAGTGCGGCGCCAAGCGGGAAAGGCGTCGGCGGCAGACTGGACGGCAGCGTCGACGTCGGCTTTGGTGGACGCCGGAGTGCGCGCGACAATTTCGTTGGTGGCCGGATTGCTGACGTCGAAAAAAGCGGTGGCGGAAGTTTTACGCCAGCCTGCGTTGACGTAGTTGAGGACCTCGATGACGGCGGTGGTTGGGGTACTGCCCATGAAAGTTTCTCCGTGCCTGCGGAATAAATCCGACAGGGCTTGCAGACTGACTGATGACGGTCGCGAGGACCAAAACAGGCTGACAGTTTACCAAAAAAATCGGTAAGGTTGCCGGATGGCAGGAAGACCTAAGCAGGGGGAGGGAGTGACCCAGGAGGAGTGCTGGAAGTTTCGGATAGAAGGGATCGACGGATTACCGGATTGCGGCCAGGGCTTCGTAGGCAGCGCCGACGAGGGGGGCGGATTCGTTGAGGACGACCGAGACCGGAACGTTGGAAAGAACTTCGGCGAAATGCCACTTGTCTTTGAAGGCTTTGAAGAAAGTGCCGTCCTGAATTTTGGGAAGAATTTTGACCGCAATGCCACCGGCAACATAAACGCCACCAAGGGCTAAGACTTTAAGAGCGAGATTGCCCGCTTCGGCGCCGTAGACCGAGCACCAGAGGTCCAGGGTTTCCACGCAAACGGCGCAGGACTTGTCCAAGCCGCTCCTAGTGATGAACGGGGCGGGGTCGGCGTCAGGGTCTTCAAAAACAGGATGCGTTACGCTAGAGGAAAGAAATTCGTGCAGCGTGCGAAAACCGCGGCCAGAAAGAATCAGTTCCCAACTTACCTGGGGATAGCGACGGCGCATGAAGCGTAGCAGTTCGATTTGTTGGGCGGTGTGAGGTGCAAAATCCGAGTGCCCCCCCTCAGAGGGAACGACATGATAGCGATGGCCGTCCCAGAACAAAATGGATTCGCCCAAACCAGTGCCGGCAGCCAGGAGCGCGCGGGTTCCGCCCATAACCGGTTGACCGGCATTTAACACCGCAAATTCCTCGGGAGGGAGATGACCGAGGCTGTGGCCCGTAGCGCCAAGGTCGTTCATCAGAATGATGGGCTTTACCTCGAGATTCTCTGAGAGGCTATCCGCATCGATGATCCAAGGAAGATTTGTGGCATGGATTCGATTGTTGATGACCGGACCAGCAACTCCGAATCCGGCCGCAAAGATTTTTTCCTTGCCGACATGAGGGACCGCCTGGCGGGCAAATTCCTTAACGATGAATTCAAATTTGGAGAAATCTTTGCTGGCGAAGCGCTGTCGAAAAACAACTTCAAGCTTGCCATCCCGTTCTCTGAAAAGTGCCAGATTGCACTTGGTACCGCCCACGTCGCCAGCGAGAATCACACGGCCTCCCTCAGAAAGGTCAGAATTAAACCGATTTAAGGGTTATACCATTGTCTGCCGTCGCGTTCGAGTAGCTGCTCGGACTCTTTTGGACCCCAACTGCCGGAAGGGTAAATGGGCAATGCGGCGGTCTTGGCTGCGGTCCAGACGTCTAGGATGGGGTCAATCAGGGACCAGGCAGCTTCGACGCTGTCACCACGATCAAACAGCGTGGCGTCACCCCGCAAGCAGTCGTTCAGTAGCGTGGCGTAGGCGCTACGCGAACCATTGCCAAAGCCTTCGAGATAATTAAAATTCATGGTGACATTGCCGATGTTCATTTCCGTTCCGGGCTTTTTCGCACCAAAGGAGATGGAGATACCCTCTTCCGGCTGAATATTGAGAATAAGGCGATTGGGCTCGACTTCGCGTTCTCGAAAAACGATGTGGGGGGCACGGCGGAATTGGATCATGATTTCGGTGCTGCGCTTGGCTAGACGTTTACCGGTGCGCAAATAGAAAGGAACTCCGGCCCAGCGCCAGTTGTCAATTGGCAGACGCATCGCCACGAAGGTTTCGGTGCGGGAATTGGGGTCGACGTTGGCTTCCTGGCGATAGCCCGGCAATGATTTGTCACCCATCTTGCCGGGAGCATATTGGCCGCGGACTACGGATTGGGCCACCATTTCCAGGTTGAAGGGCCGGATGGATTGGAGGACCTTCAATTTTTCGTTGCGCACGGCGGTGGCGTCGAAGGAAGCAGGCGGTTCCACAGCGACAAGCGAAGTGAGTTGTAGGACGTGGCTCTGAATCATGTCACGGAGAGCGCCCGCAGTTTCATAGAAGCCACCACGACGTTCGACGCCAAGGGTTTCAGAGGCTGTGATCTGGACGTGATCCACGTAGTTGCGATTCCAGAGTGGTTCGAAAATGCCGTTGCCGAAGCGAAGAACCAAAAGGTTTTGTACCGTATCCTTGCCAAGGTAGTGATCGATGCGGTAGACCTGCTTTTCGTCAAAGACATTCAAGACAATTTTGTTGAGTTCCCTGGCAGAAGCCAGGTCGCGGCCAAATGGTTTTTCGATGATGATGCGGACCCAGGAGTTCGTGTCGGAAGGGCGCGATAAGCCTGCCCGGCCAAGCTGTTCGACGATGTGGGGGTAGACTTCCGGCGGCGTGGACAGATAGAAAAGACGGCTGCCACCGAGATTTTTCTCGGCTTCAAGGGTCTGCAGGAACTTGGCCAGTTCAGCATAGGAATTCTGATCGGCGTAATCACCGTGCGAATAATAGAGGTTAGAAGCGAATTCGTTCCATTTGCTGGGATCGATGGGACCAACTTCAGAGATGGTTTTGGCTGCTTCGCCCGTCATAGAGCGAAAGGTTTCGTTGCTCATTTCCGTGCGGGCAAAACCAACAATGGCGTAGCGCTCGCCAAGGGCGTTGTGCTGCACAAGATCGTACATAGCGGGCAAAACCTTGCGCTTGGCAAGATCACCGGAAGCCCCAAAAAGAACCACGGTACAAGGATCGGCAACACCGCCATACATTGAACTGGACCGAATTTGGTCGGACATCAAAGCCCTCCGGAAAGCAACGCAATCTGCATAAGACCGTCTAGCACTATACCGCAATCCCTAACAATTGAAGATCTGCCACCAATTTCGCAGCACCCTGATGATGAATGACATGCATCCCGAGACGGCGCGCGTTTTCGAGGTTGATCGACCGGTCATCGATGAAAACGCAGCGTTCCGGAGCGCGTTGGGTCACAGAGAGCGCAATGCGAAAAATAGCTTCGTCAGGTTTGCGGGCGTAGACATAGCAGGAGCTGAAGAAAGCTTGGAATTCGTTGCGAAGATTAAAAGCCTCGATGCGGTATTGGTTGAGCTCGAAAGGTTCGTTGTTGATGGCGGCGGTAAAGTATTTTCCAGTGCTTGCCAGCCTGGTCAAAACGGCGCGGGTCTCCGGGTATTCCTGTGATTGCGCAAACATAAAGGCGGTAAACTCTTCGCGCGTGAAGGGCCGCGGCTTATAGAAAAGGGTCCGATCCAGATATTGATCGAGTGTGATGTGGCCGGTATCAAAGGCCGGAAAGGCTAGATCATGGCGATCCTGCAATTCGTCCCAGTCTAGGTCGAAGGCCTCGGCCGCCTGGCGGCGCGCCTGGCGATCCCATCCGTTGGTGAGAATGACGCCCCCGATATCCCAAAAGAGAGTAGTGATGGTGGTCAAGGCAGCCTCCCATTGGCCATTGAGAGATATCAGATGTCTGGCTCAGACAAAAGGACAAAAATCGAACAGGACCTCGGAAGCGAGCGCTCGAGCAGAGCAAGATAAACCCAATCCAGCTGACCATCGCCGCGCGAGGCCGAGGAAATCGAGCCAGGCTAAATTGGGGTTGCGCCAAGCCGTAACTTTTTGCGACGGCTCTGAGCGGCTTGCAACAGGCGTTTGCCTGGCGGAGAATGGAGTTTCGACCAGGAGGAAATGAATGGCCAACGATAACTGCGGACCGACGCCCCCCCCGCCGAGCGAACCGGTAAAACCGGGCACGCGAATGGTGCAATGTGTGAAAATCGGCAAGGAATTGCCTGGGTTGGACCGTGTGCCTTGGAAAGGTGAGTTGGGGCAGCGGGTGTATGACCATGTGTCGAAGGAAGCGTGGAAGCTCTGGGTTGAGTACTCGAAGATGGTGATGAACGAGTACCGGTTGAATCCCCTGGACCCGAATTCGCAAAAAATTATGGGCGAGCAGATGGAGCAGTTTTTCTTTGGAGAAGGCGCGAAGCTGCCGGAAGGATATGTGGCGCCAAAAGCCAAGGGCTAAACCGATGCCGCTTGGCAACCCGGCGTTTACACCGTGCCCGTGAGGGGGTGTTCGACGGGCAATCCTGGAACAAGAGTGAAGTGAAGTTTGGCATGGGCGGCGCGGATGGCCGCTTCCACATCCTCAGGATCGGTCCCACGAGCAAAAATAAAACCCAAATAGCTCGCGCCTTCCGGCCAGGCAACGATGTAATCGTAGAGGCGCGCGGTGATTTCAATGCTAGTAACGCCCGGAGTTTGTAGGGAGTGTTCGAGTCCCTCCATTTCTTGAAATGTGCCGCTTTGGGGAACCGGAATCATCATGACACCTGAGGCCAGTTGTTCGCGCGGGGCGTCTGCGCCCGGCAGGCCGAGAGAATGACGAAGGAGCAGTTCTTCGAGGCTCGTGGCGGGTTGCTTGGCCGGCACGAAGCGAAGGGCCTGCGCGCACATTCCGCCGATCGGGCGTGGAGCGATCTCGATGGGCCAGACGCCATGTTCGTTGATACGGAATTCACCGTGGACGGGACCATGGGACAGGCCGAGTGCCGCGGCCGCGCTGCGGAAACTTGTTTCGATGGAATGCTGGAGGTCCAGCGGTAGGCGGGATGGCGTGATGTAGATCGTTTCTTCAAAGAAAGGCCCTTCGAGGGGGTCGGGCTTGTCGAAAATCGCCAGGATGCGCAGCTGACCTTCGGTAAGGAGTCCCTCCGCGGCTACTTCCCGGCCGGGGAGATAGTCTTCCACCAACATCTGGTCGAGATTCGGTTCGCGAGTTACGCGGATTTCTGGGGATTCGAGCAAGTGCTTGAGGCGAGTTGCTGCGGCAAGAAATTCCTCGCGATTATTGGCACGGACAACACCCTGGCTGGCCGAGAGTGAGAGCGGCTTTAGAACGCAGGGATAAGAGATGCCGAGCAAAGCTGGTTCTGCGGGAGGGTGAAATGGGAGCGAGTGGAATTTGGGAACTGGGAGACCGGAGTCGCGGAAGATTTCGCGCATGCGGAGTTTGTTGCGGCAGGCAATGACGCTCGAGGGGTGATGGAAGGGTATGGCGAGCGAGCGCGCGGCATAGGCGGCGGTGGGAGTCGGACGATCACCCAAAGCCAAGATTCCATCGATGCGATGGCCGCGTTGAGCGCGAAGGACGGAGGCAGCGGCGTCTTCGGGATTTTCGAAGTGGACGGGGATGGCCTGATCACGCCAGGGATCCTCAAGACGGTGGCAGCGGTCAGTAACGAGGACGAGTTCAACGCCAAGTTTTTCGGCCACGGAACCGAAGGCCCGGGTTTGATAGCCGAGCTTCGACGCGAACAGAAGAACTCGTTTGGAAAGCGGCATTGGTCTGTCCTGATGAAATTCTATCAGGTCACGGCACGGGGCCCAGGTGTGACTAGAGGAAGGATTCAGCTTTGCGGATGGAGTCTCTGGCTTTTCTGATGGGGGCCAACTGGTCCCCGGTGGGTTCCGCTCAACAATACCAGGGCTCGCTGAGGTGTGGGACGGTCTGAGGTCGGGTGTGGATGGGAAACGACATTTGCGGAATCGATCGGCCTGCGGCGCGATTTGTGGCCAGCCAGATCAATTCAAATACCTCGGAACGGGATTGTTTTGATTTTTCGCTGCTGGCAACAATTTCCTGGAGTTCGCTGGCCAATCGGTCCAAGGCTGGGTTCAGATTCCGCCAGGGATAGACGAGGGCTTGCGCATCAAATGGGCCGATTATTTTCTGAACGTCTTCGAGTTCCAGGATACGAGACGCCGGCGGAATGAGAAGGCGAATGGCCAGCTGAATAGGAGCGACGGATTCGATCAGATTGAGGCGGCGGATCTCTATCAGGAGATCGAGGTAATTGTCGAACGTGGTCCAAGGGGTGAACGGGACGAAAGTAGGTTGCAGGGCCAGGCCGGCATGACGGAAAAGTTCGATGATGCGGAAGAAATCCTCGCGGGTGTGACCTTTGTCTAGCTTGGCAAGAATTTGCCGGTCGAGTGATTCGACTGCGGTCACTACGAATAGACAGCCGGAATTGCGTAACGCAGGAAGTGAATCTGCGTTCCGCAGCAGATGTTCAACCTTTATGGTGACATCGTAGGTGAGGTCAGGAAATTCCTTGTGCAGGGCTTCGACCAGCGGAATGGCGTGGCCCGGTCCATTGAAGAAATCGGGGTCACCAAAAGTGATGTGTTGAGCCCCAGCGGAAACTTGCTGGCGGATATCGGCGAGAACGATTTCGCGATCGACGATGCGGAAAACACCTTTGTAAACGGGCACGATCGGACAATGGCGGCAGAGATGTTTGCAGCCGCGACTGGCTTCCGTATAGCCCACGGTGCGATGTTGGCCTGAGGGAAGTATCAAGTGGGCATAGGAGCGAAGGGGGGGAAGGCCGGCTCGGTCGGGCACCAGGAAGCGCTGACGGACGAGCGAGATATTGGAGTCCAAAGGATGAATCTGCGGGTCGGCCGAGAGTCCCGCGAGGTGTTCAACTAAGTCGGCAAGTGGCTGCTCAAATTCGCCGCCAAACAAACTGGTGACACCGAGCGCTAGAAAGCTTTCTGCGGCAAGAGGAGCGTAGAGACCGTAAGCACAAAGATGGGCTTCGGGGTTGAGGCGCTTGATTAGCGGAAGAAATTCCAAGGCGAGGCGCGTCGCGGTATGCATCGGAACGTAGAAAGCGACGAGTTTTGCGCCTCGGATGACGGATTCGTTTAATTGCTCGCGGGAAAGATCGAGGCAGGTCAATTCGTGGCCGCGTTTTCGCAGCCAAGCCGCAGGAGAAGCGAGGCCAAAGGGCTGACGGCCCAACTCGTACGTTGAAATCAAAACAACGTTCACGGATTCATTATAGCGGTCTCCACGCCGTCCGTGGATTTCGGTTATTATATTGATTCGAGCAGTCGTGAAAGGACCAACAGGATGCCCATTTCCGCGACAAATTCCTTCGCAACCCGGGACAAATTAAATGTTGGCGCGCAGGTGTTTGAAATTCAGCGCTTGGAAAAATTGGAGAAGCAAGGAGTGAGCGCGATTGAAACGCTGCCTTTCTCTCTGCGGATATTGCTGGAAAATTTGTTGCGATTTGAAGACGGGCGCTTTGTGCGCGCCGATGACATTCGTGCGCTGGCGAAGTGGACTCCAAACGGAGTGCAGCGCGAGATCGCGTTCATGCCGGCACGGGTGCTGCTGCAGGATTTCACCGGCGTGCCCGCCGTCGTTGACCTAGCCACGATGCGGGAAGCAATGCAGAACATGGGCGGAAACCCCAAACGGATCAATCCGCTGTTTGAAGCGGAATTGGTGATCGACCATTCGGTGCAAGTAGATAATTTTGGAAATGCCGGAGCGTTTGCATTGAATGCAGAATTGGAATTTCAGCGCAACTTCGAACGCTATGCATTTTTGCGCTGGGGACAGACTGCGTTCCGAAATTTCAAAGTTGTCCCGCCAGACACGGGAATCTGTCACCAGGTTAACATCGAGTATTTAGCGCGAGTGGTGTGCTCGATGCCGAATGGCAACCGGCTGGAAGCTTATCCGGATTCTCTGGTGGGCACGGATTCGCACACCACGATGGTGAATTCGCTCGGCGTATTTGGCTGGGGCGTAGGGGGCATCGAAGCAGAAGCCGCGATGCTTGGTCAACCGCTTTCGATGCTGGTTCCGGAAGTGGTGGGATTCAAGATCGACGGGCGGTTGAGGGAAGGAACGACGGCAACGGATCTGGTTTTGACGGTTACGGAAATTCTGCGTAAAAAAGGCGTAGTCGGAAAGTTCGTGGAATTTTATGGCTCGGGCTTGTCGACCTTGAGCGTGCCGGACCGGGCCACGATTGCGAACATGGCACCGGAATATGGCGCAACGATGGGGTTCTTCCCCGTGGATGACGAGACCCTGGCGTATCTGCGATTCACGGCGCGATCGCACGAACACGTCGCATTGGTAGAAGCATACTGCAAAGAACAGATGCTTTTCCGCACGGAGCTAACGCCGGAACCGATGTTCAGTGAAAAAGTGGAACTGGATTTGGATACCGTTGAGCCGACGCTCGCCGGACCGAAGCGGCCACAGGATCGCGTAACGTTGAAGAATGCCAAAAGTTCGTTTACGAAAGTGTTAGGCGGCGTGGCCGCGAAACAAGTTCCGGTGAAGAAGAACGGCGATGCGTTTGAGCTCTCAAGCGGAGCTGTGGTCATCGCTGCCATTACCAGTTGCACGAATACCTCGAATCCGTCGTTGATGCTTGGCGCGGGATTGCTAGCGAAAAAAGCGGTTGAGCGTGGGTTACAAGTGAAGCCGTGGGTAAAGACAAGTTTGGCGCCCGGCTCAAAAGTAGTGACAGATTATTTAGAGGCCGCAGGGCTTACGACGTATCTCGATCGACTGAAATTTAACCTCGTTGGATATGGCTGCACGACCTGCATCGGCAACAGCGGGCCATTGCCCGAAGCGATTGGCGCCGCCATAAAAGAAAACAACATGGTGGCGGTAGCGGTGTTGAGCGGCAACCGAAATTTTGAAGGGCGTGTCCATCCGTTGGTGCGGGCGAATTATTTGGCTTCGCCTCCCTTGGTTGTTGCTTACGCGCTGGCGGGCCGGATGGACTTGGATTTGACGACCGAGCCGCTGGGATTCGACAAGAGTGGCAAAGCCGTTTATCTGAAAGATATCTGGCCGACGCCCGAAGAAGTAGAAGCCACCGTGCGCGCGGCCGTCACAACCGAGCAATATCAGAAGGTTTATAGCGAAGTGTTTGAAGGTGATGCGCATTGGAAATCGATGCCAGTTCCCGCGGGCGACCTTTACCAATGGGATCCGCATTCGACGTACATCAAATTGCCGCCTTATTTTGAGAATATGCCAAAGAATCCTCTGCCGCTGGCTGACCTCGATGGAGCGCGTGTGCTGGCAATTCTGGGAGACAGTGTGACTACCGATCATATTTCTCCGGCTGGTTCGATTGCCCTAGATTCCCCTGCCGGGAAATATTTGATTGCGCATGGCGTGAAGCCGCATGAATTCAATTCCTACGGAGCGCGCCGGGGGAATCATGAAGTAATGATGCGCGGCACGTTTGCGAACATTCGGTTGCGCAATCAATTGGCGCCGGGAACGGAAGGTAGCTGGACGTTGCATCTTCCCGATGGCGAAAAAATGTTCATTTACGATGCGGCCGTGAAATACCGGGAAGAAGGGATTCCACTTGTGGTGCTGGCCGGAAAGGAATACGGTTCCGGTTCCTCACGCGATTGGGCGGCAAAGGGAACGCGGCTGCTGGGAGTCCGCGCAGTCATCGCGGAGAGCTACGAACGAATCCACCGGAGCAATCTAGTGGGCATGGGAGTGCTGCCGCTGGAATTCAAGGACGGCGAAAATTGCGAGACCCTGGGACTGACAGGACACGAGGTGTTTGCGATCGAGGGGATCTCTAGCTTGGCACCGAAAAAGCTGGTCAGCGTGCATGCCAAGGCGACCGGTGGGAGAGAAACAAAGTTCACGGCGACTGTCCGGATCGACACGCCGGAGGAAGTTTCTTATTATCAGCATGGCGGGATTTTGCAGTATGTACTGCGGCAGATGCTTGAGTGATGGCGAAGCTGAACACAGTAGTGAAAAGCCCCGGCGCTTTGATGAACCGGGGCTTTCTGCTTTGGCTCTGCTAGCGGGAGAAGGGTATGGGGATGAAACGAGCACTGAATGCTTGGTTGATTGGCGGCATGCTGCTCTCTAGTCTAAGGGCTGATTTTTCTTATGCGCAAAGCCCCGCTACAGCGCAAAAAAAGGTACCAGAGCGGTCTGCGGCCAAAATCCCTATTGAGCGATACACGCTGAAAAATGGGCTGCGCGTGGTACTCAGTGAAGATCATTCCACGCCAACCTATTCGATCTGCGTGACCTACGACGTTGGCTCTCGCGATGAATTGCCCGGGCACACCGGATTCGCCCATTTATTTGAACACATGATGTTCCAGGGTTCGGAAAATGTGGGCAAGGGCGAGCATTTCATTCTGATTGAGAATAACGGCGGCGGAATGAATGGAACCACGAATACCGATCGCACGAATTATTTCGAGACCTTGCCCGCGAATCAACTGGACCTCGGATTGTTTCTCGAAGCGGACCGAATGAAATCGCTGGCGGTAACGCAGGCCAATCTGGATAACCAACGGAATGCGGTCGAGGAAGAGCGGCGGCTGCGAGTGGACAACCAACCCTACGGAAAAACTTCAGAAGCTATCACGGACACGGCGTATGACAATTTCGGATATAAGCATTCGACGATCGGCTCGATGGCGGATTTGAACGCGGTTTCGCTCGAAGAGCTCAAGACTCTCTTTCGAATTTACTACGCTCCGAACAATGCGGTGCTGGCGCTGGTCGGCGATTTCAAGGCAGAAGAAGCACTCCAAAAAATCAAGAAGTACTTTGAGGGAATTCCGCCGCAATCCGCGCCTGCGCGGCCGGATATGACCGAGCCGAAGCAGACAGCGGAACGGCAGAAGACAGTGGAAGATGGATTTGCGCAAGTCCCGCGACTCGACATCGTGTACAAGATTCCGGCGTATAACGCGCCGGATTATATGCCGCTGAACGTGCTCATGAGCATTCTGGGCTCGGGGCAGTCTTCGCGACTCTACCAAGAGTTGGTGAAGGATCAACAGCTGGCTGCTAACGTGTTTGCCAATACCGCAGCAAGAAGAGCGACAGGATTGGCCTCGGTGATCGCGCTCGTGAGACCGGGCATAAAAATGGAAGACGTGGAGAAAACCGTCTACGCGCAAATCGACAAAGTGCAGACGGAGCCGGTAGCGGATTGGGAACTCGAGAAGGTTCGGTTGAAGTATCGGCACGATCATGCAGCACAGTTGTCGAGCACGCTGTCTCGCGCGGTGCAACTCGCCTATTACACTGTGGCGTGGAACGATCCGGAAGTGATCAATACGGAAGAGACGCGGCTCGATTCCGTCACCAAAGAGGATCTGATGCGAGTGGCGAAGAAATATCTCGTCTCGACGAATCGCAGCGTAATTATGACAATCCCAAAACCCAAAGCAGCAGCCGGCGCGGCTGGCGGAAATTAGATGATGGAGATGATGCGAATGAGGCCGAGACCAAACCAGAGCGTGCCAACTCGAATCGCCAGCCGAATCGTGCTGGCGACAACCTTTTGGGCCGCTTCCCTGTTTGCGCAGGCACCTGGCGATTCCAAGGCGATTTCGGCGAGCAAAGTTGAGAGGAAGAACTTGGCTCCCGTTTCAAAGGAAGTTCTCCGGGTAAAGCTACCAAAACCGGTGGAAACAAAACTGGCCAATGGGATGACGGTGCTGATTCTGGAAGACCACAGATTCCCTATCGTAACCGTGGACTTCACGATTGAAGGGGCCGGAGCGTTGTGGGAGCCAGCAAATGAGCACGGATTGGCTGGGGTGACCGCGCAAATGCTGCGGGAAGGGACTCCCACGAGAACCAGCAAACAGATCAATGAGGATATCGACCGGCTAGGGGCTTCGTTCTTTGCCAGCGCGCCTTTTGGGGATGATTCGGCGAGCGTCGGCGCGTCTGGGTTATCGGATAACTTTGACGCGTGGTTTCCCCTTGCCGTGGATTTAATGCTCAACGCGAATTTTCCGGACAGCGAACTGGCAATATTAAAACAACGGCTGAAGGTTCAATTGATCCAGCAGAGACAGCAGCCAAACTTTTTGGCAACCGAACGATTTGACCGAGCCGTCTATGGCGATCATCCGGCGGCAACGGTCGCCGGGACTCCGGAATCGATCGATGCCTTGACGCCGGAGAAGTTGGCGCAATGGCATAAGGAACGGTACGCGCCGCAGAACACCTTACTGGGAATCACAGGAGATGTGGATGCCAAGGCCACGATTGCAAAACTGAACGAATGGCTTGCCAAGTGGCCGAAGAGCGAGTTCAAGGTGCCGGCGATTCCCGCAACAAGCGAGCGGAAGGCCCCGCACGTATATATCGTAGACCGGCCGGGGTCGGTGCAGACGACCTTGGCGATGGGCAATATTGCGATCGATCGAACCAGCCCGGATTATCCTTCGATGGTGGTGATGGACCAGATTCTGGGAGCAGGTGCGGCGGCGCGGCTATTTTTGAATCTGCGGGAAGCGAAGGGGTACACCTACGGAGTGTACAGCACGTTCACGGCCGAGAAGTACGCCGGGCCGTTTCGCGCTGGTGGCGATCTGCGCACGGAAGTAACGGAAGGAGCGATGACCGAGTTCTGGATCGAGTTTAACCGGATGCGCGACGAAAAAGTGCCTCCGGCCGAGTTGGATGATGCTCGGCGTGCGGTGGTGGCGGGTTTTGCCCTATCTCTAGAACACCCGGAGCAATTGCTGAACTTTGCGGAACAACAGAAAATTTATAATTTGCCAGCGGATTATTGGGATAACTACCCGGCGCAGATTTCGGCGATAAGTGCGGATGATGTGCAACGCGTTTCGCGGAAATATATCGATCCGGCGACGATGCAGGTTGTGGGCGTCGGGGATGCGCAGAAGATTAGGTCGGTGTTAGAGAAGTATGGGCCGGTGACGGTGTTTGATACGCGGGGAGTGCCGGAAGAAGTTAAGCCCACAGGAAAATGAGAAGAGCACGAATAACCCCAAGAACCCAGTCGGGACCGGCTGTGCCCGATTGAGAGTTCAGGACAGGGTTCTCCAGCGAAGCAACAGGATGATTCCAACGATTAGGGAGAGGACGCTGGCGACCTGGGCGTTGGACAGACCGAGAAGCCACGGCGGGTTGATGCGAATGATTTCGACGAGGAAGCGAGCGATACCCGTCGAGATCAAGTACAGCGCGAAGATTTCACCGTTGGTTTTCTTCCCTGCAGCTACCTTCGAACCAAGCTTCCACAAGATTGCCCCGAGAATGCACCAGATGAAAAATTCGTAGAGCGGCGCGGGATGAACGCGTTCTGTGGTGGGGACGACTCCATTCGGAAAGCTCATTCCCCAAGGAAGCGAGGTTGGCTTGCCGTAATCACCGTCGCCAGAGAGTAGGCAGCCGATGCGACCGATAGCGTAGCCAAAGCAAGCGGCGGGAGAGCAGGCATCGAGAAACTCCCGGATTGGCAATTTCGCTCGGAGGCCGAGAATTACCATGGCGGCGAAACCGCCCAGGAACCCGCCGAACCAGGCGAAGCCATATCGCGTGAAGAACAGACCAAGGGGGTCAGCAGAAAATTCGGAGGGCGATTCGAGCAAGTGATAGAGCTTTGCGCCGGCAATTCCCGCGAGGCCGGCGATGGTGATCATGGTGAAGGCGTCGGCCTTAAATCCGCGGCGGTCAAAATCGGCTTGCAAAATGTATCCGGAAGCAATCAGCGCCAGAGCGACCATCAATCCAAATGTGGGAATAGCGAGCGGACCTAAGTGTAGGTAAGGGATCATCTATCGGTCGTCAAAAATCTCCTTCAAAAGTATACATGAGCAGCGAGGTTACCCCAGTTTCAGGTAGCGGTGCCGGGCCAACGATAGACAAGTATGCCCAGGAAAAGCCATATGGCCAAAGCGAGCCATTCTGAACCAGAAAAATGGCCGGGAATCGCTGGAATGACTTTCATCAGTATAAAGGTGAGAGAAACCAAAATCCCTAGGAGCGCAATGATGCGAAGGCGAGCAGACTTTTCGAGCAATAGGAAGGAAAGACAGGCCGCGAACCATCCAACGGAACAGGCCAGGGAGCCAACTTCGGTAACGGAAACAAGGATGGCATCGCCAGCGAACAAGCCGATCAGTGTCGCGGAACTAACTGCCAGGATCGCGACTATCGGAGTGAGATATTGGCTATGAACTGTTGCAAAAGCAGGATACAAGGTACCGCGGCGGCCAAAGGCGAATAGGAGGCGCGTCGAGGCAACGAAATTACCGTTGAACACCTGGACGAGGGCAACCAGAGAAATTGCGAAGATAAGACGCACGAGCCAAACGGAATGTGTGGCTTGCTCAAACGCGATCGCCGTGGCAAATCGTTTGCCGAGCAGGTCGTGCCAAGGAGCGACATAGGAAACCGCAGCAACCGCCGAGACGTAAAAACCGGCACCGACGAGCAAGGCCATGGCTATGGCCTTGAAAAAATCTTTCGGCTGAAAATTTGGGTTAGCTTCTTCCGCGGCTTTGGGAACAGATTCAAAACCGGTGACAAAATACGGAACAATTTGCAGGGTCAAGAGAATCGAGGCGAACGGAGCGTGGCTGAAGAGGGGCTGAAAATGGCTTGGGGAACCGACGCCGAGGCTGGTCAGAAGGAGGACGAGAAAGACGACGAGCACGGCTGAGGTGGCCCAGCTTTGAATTGTGGCGCTGGCGCGGATGCCGCGATAATTCAGGCAGGCAAGAATGACAGTCAGCAAAAGTCCGAGAAGGAGTCGCGGCAGGAAAACGGGTTGACCCGCGACGCGGTAGAGTTCGATGGTGTTGAGTTGCGGAAAAATATAGGCGGCGAGTTTGCCGACAGCAACGGCTTCCCACGGGCAAACGATGAGGTAGGCAAGGAGCATCATCCAGCCGGTGATATAGCTAACCAATGGCGGAAAGACTTCGGCGGTGTAGGCGGCTTCGCCGGCAGCATCGGGTAAGCGGCGAACCCACTGGCCGTAAATGTAGCCCACGGGAAGCAACAAGAGTCCGCCAATGCCAAAGCCGAGCATGGCCCCGAGCGGGCCACCGCGACCTAGCCAATCATCCATCAGGACAACCCATCCGGTGCCGATCATGGTGCCAAAACCAAGTGCGAAGTAATCGGCGAGGGTAAGCTTTCGAGCAAGCCTGGTCATTTAAAGACCGAGCATAGGAATATTAGTGGGTGGAGAATCTCGCTCGAACCAGGCGAATGGCGGGCGAGTTCGGAGGATTTCATCGAACCGTATGCTATGGGTGGCGGGAAGTCATGTCAATGAAATACAAGTGTGAAATCAATGCAAGGAAACGCAAAACACGCTCGGAGTCGGGCACGAGCCGGAATCAATCTTCGTTGAATTGATTGCGCTTCTTGTAGGCCATCCAGGTGATGCCTACGCAGATGAGCATGGGCGGCACAATCAGGACGGCGATACCACTCTTGAGGGCTTGGATCATGCGGGCGCCGGAACCTGCGGCCTGCGTGTAGCAGAGAGCACAGTTCTGAGCGAACGCTAAACTCGGAACGAGTAGAGAAGTGACCAACGCTGTTGCCTTGCCGATGGCTAGCGATTTTCTCCGCATGGCTTACGCTCCTCAACGCCCACAGATTACTCCCCGGGGGGTCGCATATGCAAGAGCCGGACAGCGTCTGTCCAGAACATATTCATCATCAACAGAACGAAAATCGTGACAGGGATAAGCGTGAGAAAAAGGCCGCGCCGTTCCTGATTGAGGTGCATGAAATACATTAAGCCTAGGCCAGCACTGCACACGGCGAGGAAGAGCAGCATTAGTACTAAAGATGACGTGGAGAAATCTCGGAAGGCGAGAAATACTTCCACAAGGAAAATCCCCAGTAGGACAAAATAGACCGGCAGGTATTTGCGAATGACGTTTCCGGAAATCTTAGTTGAGTCCATGGTGTTCCCTCCTCTTCTGCTTTAGTGAGCGATATTTGTGAGATAGACCAACGGCACAACGAACATCCAGACGAGATCCACGAAGTGCCAGTATAGGCCGGTAGTTTCTACATGACCCGGGGTGAGCTGGTTACGCGAATAGAGGGAACTAACCGCCAGTAGACCGATGACGCCGCAAATGACGTGCAGCAAGTGCAGCCCGGTGATGGTAAAAAATGTCTGGCCAAAAGTGCCGGAGCCGATAGTAATGTTGCGGCCAAAGAGTTGGAACCACTCACGGATGTGGAGAGCGGCGAAAATGATGCCAAGAAAGATGGTGGAGTAGAGAAAGCGCATGGCCTTGGGCTTGTCCCCGGCTTTGGAAGCGTCAACCGCGCCTAGCATGGTGAGGCTGCTGGTAATCAGCACGAAGGTCATCAGGACAACGTTTATGACGCTGGCTGATTCGAAGGGGCGCTGCCAGTTGGGTGTGGCCACACGAAGATACCCGTAGGCAAAGAGGATCGCACCAAACGTGACTGAGTCCGAAATAATAAACAACCACATGGTGAACTTGCGCGAGGGTATTGCGTAAGGCGATTCTTCGAGAAGCGCGCCGTGCCCCTGGCCTGCGATTTGTGATTCGCTCACAGTTTTTCTCCCTAAGTTCGACTACAACTTCATGAGACAGAGCCCGAACAAATAGACCCAAAGAATCCCAAGGAAATGCCAATAAATCGCCACGTTATCAAACAGGCTGCGACGAAGGGTGCGATGAGTCGCGAGAATGCGGCCGGTCAAGTAGGTGAGCACGGCAATTCCTGCCACCAAGTGCAGCACGTGCATGCACGTCAAAACATAGAAGAACGAGCTATTGGGATTGGTCGCGAGGTAAAGGCCTTCGGCGCGCAGTTGCTGCCAAGCCATGAATTGCCCAACGCAAAAAGCGATGCCAAGAAGCAAGGTGAAAAGCAACCACACGATACCCTTGCGGCTTTTCTGTGCATCAATCAGGCGCCCCCCTGACAAGCAGCGGCGAGAAATCTCAATCGTTGCGCTGCTGCACAGCAGGAGAAAGGTGTTGAAGTAGAGGATCGACGGCAGGACGATATGTCCCCAGTCCGATGTACCTTCGCGCACGAACAGAGCGCTGGTGAAGGCAGCAAAGGACATGGTGATCGTAAACAGACCGAGCCAGATCCCGCTGCGCGAGGCACGGTCAGCGCTGGTTTCCGCGATTACCCCTGAAGCGGCGGGCGCGGAAGCCGCAGGAAGAGCGACTGCGTGAGAATTAACTGTGGAAGCGGAGGACATGTTCTAAATTCCTTTAGTGGAAACGCAGCGGGAGCAAAAGAGCCACGTTTCCATGCTCAATCACCACTGACAATGGACTGTTCAGGCGAATCTTGCATCACAAAATCGCCCTTATTTCCCCTCACTCCATACTGGTACGGATCGTGGTAAACAATAGGGTGTTTGTCGCCGAAGTTATTCCAGGGCGGAGGAGAAGGTATGGACCACTCGAGAGTGGTGGCATTCCACGGATTGTCGGAAGCCGGGGCGCCTTTGAAGCGGCTGTAAATTAAGTTAAACAGGAAGATAAATTGCGCTGCGCCAGTGATCAACGCGGAAATGGTGATGAATTTGTGCAGACTCATCAGATCTGGACCCATGAAATCATCCACAAAGGATGAATAGCGGCGGACGTTGCCGACAAGCCCGAGGTAGTGGAAAGGCATGAAGATACAGTAGGCGCCGATGAAGGTAATCAGGAAATGTAGCTTCCCCAAATTGTCATTCATCATTCGCCCACTCATCTTCGGGAACCAAAAATAAGTTCCGGCGAAAACACCGAAGAGCGAAGCAACGCCCATCACCAGATGGAAGTGGCCGACGACGAAGTACGTGCCGTGTAGGTAGATGTCAATAGAAGGTTGGGCCAGGAAAAACCCGCTGACGCCGCCGCTGACAAACATGGAGATAAAACCCAAAGCAAAAAGCGAAGCAGAATTAATCTGGATGTCGGCGCCATACAAACTGCCTAACCAGATCAGCGTCATGACTGTAGCGGGAATCGTAATGGTCAGTGTGGGGAAGGAAAAGGCCAGCGAAGACATGGGATTCATCCCGCTGACGAACATGTGGTGTCCCCAAACCATATAACTCAGGAAGCCGATAGACATCATCGAATAGATGACAACCTTGGCGCTCAGCAAAGGCTTGCGCATGCTATTGATCAGGATGTGCGAAACAATGCCCATCGAAGGAAGAATGGCGATATACACCTCTGGATGACCGAAGAACCAGAACAGGTGCTGCCAGAGAAGAGGAGAACCGCCAGAGTGCGGTTGCAATCTGTCGCTTACGACCAGTCCCGCAGGAATGAAAAAGCTTGTGCCGGCGTGACGGTCGAGAACCAAAAGGATGCAAGCAGGCAGCAACACGGCGAATGCCAGCAGGGCGATGCAGGAGGTGATGAACCACGCCCAAGTGGAAATAGGCATGCGCATAAGGGTCATGCCCTTGGCGCGCAGATCAAGAGTGGTGGCGATGAAATTCAGTGCCCCGAGGAGCGATCCGATGCAGAACAGGGCAATCGACAGACCCCACAAACTTTCGCCGAACTGCATCCCCGGCCCAGCATCCTTACCGACCGCACTGAGCGGCGCATAAGAGGTCCATCCTGCGATAGGCGGGCCATCGGGAATAATAAAAGCGGTAATGAGAACAAGAAAGGCAGTGAACGTCACCCAAAAGGACATCATATTGAAGCGAGGGAAAGCCATGTCTTCGGCGCCAATTTGAATTGGTAAGAAGTAATTGCCGAATGCCGCAAACGGTGCGTTGGTTAGGACGAAGAAAACCATCAACGTGCCATGCATCGTCAGCAGCGAAAGATAATATTCCGGCGTCATGACACCGCCTGGCGCGCCCACCTTTGATAGCAGCTCCAGGCCAGGGACTTTAGCGTTAGGCCAGACGAGGTGGAGCCGCATCAACCACGAGAGGGCCATTCCAAGAAAGACAGCGACAAGGGCCAAGCCATAATACTGTTTGCCGATTACCTTGTGATCCAAACTGAAGACATGCTTACGGATAAACCCTTCCGGGGGAGCATGCACATGAGCCTGGGGTACTGAAGTCTCCTGCATCTGAGCACCTCGCAAAATAAAAGGCTAAAGTTTGCCGAACAAAAGCTGAACCCAAACTGCATGGACCGAATTACTGGGCTGCTTCCTGAGTCTTCATCCACTTGTCGTAGTCTTCCGGAGACATGACATTCAGGTACGCCTTCATGTTGTAGTGGCCTAAGCCGCACAACTGCGTGCAGATAATTTCATACTTGCCGACCTTGGTGGCAGTAAAGTGAATGGCCAAATCAAGGCCAGGCACGAAATCCTGCTGAATGCGCAGCTCACGAACGTAAAAGGAATGTCCGACATCTTTGGCGTGCATGAGGAGCTGCACTTCACGATTGGCGGGAACAACTAGCTCGCCTGACACAACATCATCCCGCGCTTCTACTTCGTTTGCCGGATCCAACCCAAAATAGTTTTGGTTTCCTTCGTCGATTTTGTCGGGATGGATGGCACCGAATTTGCCATCAGCGCCAGGGTATCGGAAATAGTAAGCGAACTGGCCAGCCTGCGCCTGAACCTGCAATGCATCCGGCTTAGGCGCCGTGAAATAGACACTTCCCCAGGCCTTTTGTCCCATTACACCCAAGGCGAGAATTTCCGTGCCTACAAAAAGGATGGCAGCGATGACCATGACCTTCGCACCGCCGGGAAAGGTCTTCAGCGGACTGCCCGCCTTGCGATTGGTAAAGACCCAGACGAAGTATGCCAGGACCAATTGGGCGCCAAGAAAGGAGAGACCCGCTTCCCACATCGTTTCGTGCAACTGCTCGTCAATCAAATGACCGTGAGTGGATATGTCTTCCGGCATCGCATACTTGTTGCTGATGATCGGGTATGCTGATGCCAGAGCGATAATCACTAAGACCACTGCAAAAATCTTGCCCATTGTTCCTCGCCTCCGCCCAAGTACGTGGACGATTCACAAACTGACCGCCTGGATGCGGTAGAACCCCTGGCCCAAAGAAAAAACCAAGCCCTAATCAATAGGGCTTGGCTTTGAAGGTGAACGTAATGGTCTTCGCTTCCGTTCCGCCGATCGTGACATCTTGTGTCTGCTCGCCGTAAGACTCCTGCCAAGCAGTGATGGTGTACTTGCCCGGGGGAAGATTGGCCAGACTGAACTCACCTGATTCATTGGAAACGGAGTAATGAGAATTCTTGAGCACTGCAAAGTTCCCGTGCATCCAAGGATGAATATTGCATTTCACCGGAATGAACTCCGCCTTATCATACTTTTCCGTAATGGGAGGAGAGCCCGGCGGTTGAGACTTGTTCCACTCGCGGTTCAACTTTGGCAGAGGGTGAATGTTGTGTGAGGTTTGATCCTCATTGGTAATTTTGAGTTCCTGGTTGACCTGGAATGCTAGGGTGTGGGGGATATAACGGCAGCCCTTCTGATTGAACACCGCAGCCGAAGAAGGACCAGCATCGTCCGGAGCGCCAGCCGAGACATACACAACCACATCGGCTAAGGTATTTCCCGGACCGGTTTCGACGGTCTGGGCGAGTGGAGGTGTGGTGTACATTTTCGCGCACGATGGCTCTTTGGACATGTCGATCGGCTTCATTTTCGCCGGCGTACCTTCGTAGGTCACCTTTCCGGTAATGGTACCGCCGCTCGGCCCCGGCCCCGCAAAAGCTAGGGCGGAGGTGGCTAGCATGGCCATTCCCGCGAGCATTACATGCTTAATCGTCATTCTTTTTTTCTCCTAAACTGCTAAAGCAACAAATTACGGCTTGATTCCTGAACCGGTGTAGGTGTTTTCGACTTTCTTTGCGTTTACAATTGCCGCGCCTTCCTTGGTGCCCTCCCACATCGTGAGTTCGGGGCTCTTGTTGTAGACCTGCAAAGTGCGTAGGAAGTGCACCAAGTCCCAAGCCTCATCCGGCTTGATCACGTCGGCGAAAGAAGGCATGGGAGTGCCATCCAACCCCGTCATGAAGATCCGGTACAGATCCTGGTTGGTGCTACCACATTTGGCGCGATTGGAAGAAGTGAAATTGTAGGGACGAATGGGTTGGTCGTTGCTGTCGGTCAGAGTGGATGCCGAAGGACCATCGCCGCGGCCTTCCTGACCATGGCATTTCCAGCATTCCAGTTTCTGGAAGAGTTCTTGTCCGTGCTGGATGCTGGCAACGGTTAGCGCTGGTTCGGCTGGGATATTGATGGGATCGCCAGGCTTCTCGGTCTTGAAGCGTGGGGAGAAGGATTTGATAAAGGCCACGAGGTCGGCGCGGTTTTGTTTGGTGAGCGTTTTCCAGCTGGGCATGTTGGTGAAATTGAACCCTCGGTATAAGGAATTATAAAGATCGGAGTCCAGCGGAAGAGTTCCGGTCGGGGTAGAGCGGCACTTGAATGTTCCTTGAACGAAGTTGCGCGGACTTGGGGTAACGTACGGTGCATTTTCCCCATTGCCATCGCCTCGGGCCCCATGACAGCCCCAGCAGTAACGGTAGTACAACGGTCGTCCTTGATCGGCATGCCCGGTCAGGTCTCCAATTTGCGATTCCATTTCTTGGGCAGACGAAAGCACGGGAAGTAGCAGCGTGGCGACGAGCACTAGATAGAGCTTTTCGATACATAGTCTCTTCATGATCGTCTCCTTAGAATGCGAAGTCGAAACCAAACAGCAAGCTGCTGGTGGTTACGTTGGGATTAATGGAAGGAACAGGCGCGGAACCTTTTTGCCATTCAATTGCGTATTCCGCATGATAGGCGAAACCGGCGCGGCTCGAAATGAAGGGGTAGTAACGCATCCCGAAAGTCAGGACGTCGATGTTGCCGTAGTTGCCGGCATAGGAAGGTAGCGCTTGTTGAGACATGCGGACCAGTTCGTAGCGGTTGATGAGAATTATCTGCGGGTTAAACATGTAGTGTGACTCGAACAGCCCGCCGTTCCAGACCGGAGAGCGAGCACCCGCAGGCAGCGGCATATTTGCGGGGGTCATTGTGCCGAGATAAGCGTTGTCTGAAGAGTGGAAGAATATGGTGGTGATATCAAACTTCTTGATGTACCACTGTCCGATCAGACCGACGCGCTCAATGGGCTTACTGCCGACCGCAGTTCCGGCCACGGGAGCCCCGCCGCTAGTGTATTGGTAATACGTGGGCTCTGCGCCTATAAACGCGAAACCGCCCACGCGCTGCAGGCCGAGGCTGCCGATTTCAAAGGCCTGGCTAGCTGCAAAATAGCCACCATATTGATTGCCGGTCGGAAGACCAGGGTTGCCTTCATTTTGACTGATGAGCGTAGCGGAAACCCGAGTGCGGTCATCCTTCGAATGGCCCATCCATTCAAGACCGTCCTGGTTGTCACCAATGCCGAATGTGTAAAAGGGAGCACTGGGGTAGCCCTCTGAAAGCGGTTGAAAGTGGTAATTGGTATAGGTGCCGGCCACGTTGGTCAAAGTGAGAATGCGCTTCTCAGAGAGTAAGTTATCGAGCTCGAACTTACCCATCTTGATGTTGAGCCAACTGCTGCCGAAAATATTGTCGATGCGCGCCCAGACGGACTCGAAGTGAAAATTCCCAGATGAGTCCGATGACGGCAAGACGTAAAAACTGTAGTTCTTGGCAAGAGTTCCACCGGTGTGGAAGTCCAAACCGCTCCAATCGAAACCGTTCGTGGTTATTTTGGCTTGTGACGCGGTGGGAGTCCCCTCGACAGTAGGACCGTCGACAGGCGCAGCGCTGGTGCTCTCACGGTGCCAGTAAGGAGTAATGCGAAAGGTTGCCGGCCAGTAGGCCGCCTGCTGGAATATAGGGGCGTCGCGGTCGTTCCCCATCTGAAAGCCGTTGTCTTTGAATTGCTGGCCGAACGGACTGAGCATTGGCCAGGCCTCATGGCAGGCCGAGCAAGGCATTCCATATTTACGAGCAAACGCGGGAAGAGCGGAGGCCGGCCGGCAGTCCACTAAAATCAAAGCAAGAAGGAATACAGCGTGACAAGCAACCGTGGTGATCCGAGCCCCGTTTGAACTAATCCCTACAGCACCCCACCGTTTCATACTGCCTCCTCTGATCGTCGAGCGAAACGAACATCGAGCAGTCAAAATTGACTACCACCAGTCAATTAAGTTTTCCGTAGGGAATCTGAATGGAGTACGCCAACACTCATGGGATCCTCAACCCCAGATAGGTGTGGCGTGAAGCTATGTGCTCAACCGTTATCCACCGAAAATCAGCCACCCTCTCTCCGTCACGAGTTTGGTTGGCAGAATTTCGATTCCCTGAACCGGGGGCATCCTACTCCTACTCTTTCTCGCAATGCAAGAGATTTCTTGCTTGCATCAAAAAATTCGTTGAAGGCGGTGGCTCGGTCGGTTACAAGGTTCGAGACTTGTGCAGAAAGTCAATTTGACAGAGCAGGCGCTTCGCGTTACACAGTAGACGCACAGAGCATATGAAGACACAAAAGCAATCCGCCCACAAAAATCACATCTGTCGTTGCTGCGTGGCGGTTTTTCTCGCCTTGGGCTTTGCCGGTTGCTTGCCTTCTCGCCTGGTTGTCGCGAGAGATCATCCCGTAGCCACGGCCGGACTAGTACGAGAATTTTCGGCATCCCCTGAATATGTTCGCCAAGGAGTGCAAACGGTTCTGCACGACCAGATCATTCACGGCACACTCGTCTATGACAAACAGCCCATCCTGAGAGGCGCCGAAGTGGTCGACTCCAGCCCTCTCTTTGAGCCTTGGACTGGGCCTGGGCAGGTGTACTACAAAATTCTGAATAACGCGATCGCTCCCCGGCACTTTGTGGAAAGCGCCGATCAGGGCACGATCGCTGTGCGGTATATAGTGATTCCGGTAAACGGAGAACGCACACGTGTGCAGATCAATGCCGTCTATGTGGAGTCTGCGCATCACGTCGTGCATCTTTCCGATGGCAATGTCGAGAAAATGGAGATGAAAGAGATCAAAGAGCGCATCGATGAGATCGAGGAGGCTGCCGTAACTGCGGCGGAGGAACGGCGCAGGAAAACGAGCGCGGAGATCGTTCACCAGACGTACGTCCGGCAAAAGGAAGACGAGACGACCCGGCTGGGCACGGCGGAAGCGTCGGAAAAACAACTCCAACAACAGGTCGATTCCTTGCGGCACGAGCTCGAGCGAGTCGTCAAAAAGCCTGGTGCTGAGCTAAAGGCCGCACCCTTTGCTTCTGCCGCGTCGTTGAAATCCTTGGCGGGCGGAGCGGAGTTGGTCATTCTGATTGTTACGCCCCACTGGCTTGGAGTGGAGACAACCGAAGGCCAGCGCGGCTGGATACAAGTGGAGCAGCTGGAGCAGGTGCCTTGAAAAGATTCGCGAGAAATTTGTCATACTTCCTGGCCTTTTTATTGTTCTTCGCGACCGCTTCACGGCCGGCTCTCGGACAGACGGCCAATTCCTACGGGCGGAGCTTCTTCAAATCCAAAGCGGATGTCGATCAGGCCTTGAAAGAATTGCAGGTTTCCGCCGGAGAAAAGCTGCCAATACTGGACGGATTCGTGGGGGAAACGGAAAAGCCGCTCGACAGGTACGAACGTGGTTTTTGCCGATTTACCGTAGAAGTCGTGCCGGGCGAGAATCAGACGACTGTGGTCACCCTCAAGGCCAAAATCACCGCTTGGTATGCGGACCGCGATGTGGCCAAATCCGGGTATGAAGTTCTGCCGTCAAATGGAAGGCTCGAACTGGATTTTCTGGACCGGCTAGAAGAAAAGCTAACGGGAAAGTCCGTAAACTCGATTGCCAATAACCGGGCGAACACCCTCACTCCAAAGCCCAAGCTGGATCTATCGGGTGCGGGAATTTCGAATACGACTGTTGTACGCGACAGCTCACCACCAACCGATGAAGTTTCCGAGCTGCGCGCAGAGCGCTTGGCGCGTGAAAGGCGAGTGCAGCAATTAACAGCGCAGTTGCAAAATCTGCAGGAAATTCAGAAGAACCAGGCCAAACCGCAAAGTCTGCTGATCATTCAGAAATCAGCAACCCCGATCTACGCAAAGGGCAGCACGGAAGCAAAGGTGTTGTTCCAGGCGTCACAGAATGATGAATTCGAATTTCTGGATGGAGATAGCGAGTGGATTCATATCGCGATTTCTGGAGATTCCCGCGGGTACGTCGAGCGGAGTGCCGTGGAACTCTCAGAGTTCCTGCTTGGAAAATTAGAATCGGCTTCAGGCCCGGACCCGCTGGAAAAATTCACCGCATTTCGCATCGAACGAGAAGAGATAGGGGCATTTCCGGGAAGCTGGCCGGGCTTGGCCGGCAAAAACGTAAAGATTTATACGGTTTTGCCGGTCTCGACAAATCCCAAAGAAGCAGGCCCTGCGGCCCGCTTGAACTATGCATACTTACTTTTTCAGCGCGGTGCGAAAGAAGCCGCCGGCTCCACTTCTGCTTTGCAGGGGGTGGTAGTGATTTACGATTCGGCCGACGGTGGAATTCTTGGCGCGACTCTCCCGGAGATTGAAAAAGTGTCCGCCAGGGGAATCACCCGGGAAGCCTTCTGGGCTGAGAGTTATCTAGATCCCGAAGACGCCTTCAGGCCCGCAGGAAAATAGCTGAACATCACTTCAAAATTGTTGTAAATTCCCATTCGAAGAAGAATGCTCCGGATCTATCGTCTCGAGCGCAGTGTGGAAGAGGACCGGCTCATGCAGAATTTGAACGCAGCAATCGTGGGACTTGGATTTGTGGGGCGGGCTCACCTCGATGCCTTGCGCCGACTGGGAATTCCGGTGCTAGGCATTTTAGGCAGCACACCCCAAAGAACGAAAGAAGCGGCAGCGGCCCTCGACGTGCCGCGGGCTTATTCTTCTTTGGAAGAACTAGCCCGTGACGGCTCGCTGCAGGTGGTGCATCTTTGTACGCCCAATTACCTGCACTTCGAGGAAGCCAGCCAGTTGCTGCGGGCCGGAAAGCATGTCCTCTGCGAAAAACCGCTGGCGCTTGATTCCCGCGAATCCGCCGCACTGGTTTCTCTCACCAAGGAAGTCAATCTTGTCGGCGGTGTTGCCTATAACCTGCGTTACTACCCGCTCTGTCAGGAAGCGCGTTCACTGGTCAAGAGCGGCGGAGTGGGGCAAGTGCGCTTGGTTCATGGAAGCTTTTTGCAGGATTGGCTGCTCTATCCCACGGACTGGAACTGGCGCCTGGAATCGAAACTAGGCGGCGAGTTGCGGGCGGTTTCCGATATCGGCACGCACTGGCTGGATTTGATGATGTGGATTACCGGGAGCACGGTATCGGGTCTTTGCGCCGACTTGGCCACGGTGATGCCGTCACGTCAGCGACCCAAAGGGCGCGTGGAGAGCTTCCAGAAAGCGGAGAGCACGGATACGGAAGAAATGCTGATTTCAACGGACGATTACGCTTCCGTACTGCTGCATTTTGAAAATGAAGCCCGCGGGGTGATGACAGTTTCGCAGGTGAGCGCAGGACGCAAAGCCCGGTTGTGGTTTGAGATTGATGGCAGTGAAGCATCGCTGGCGTTCGATTCGGAATGTCCCAATTCGCTTTGGATCGGGCGACGCGACCGTGCCAGCGAACTGCTTCCGAAGGATCCCGCTTTGCTTTCGCCAGAAGCTCGCGGTTATGCCGGTTATCCCGGGGGGCATGCCGAAGGATATCCGGACACGTTTGTGCAACTGTTCAAAGATTTTTACAGTTATGTTGCGGGCGGAGATTTCCGCGCCCCGCGCAGATTCCCAACGTTTGAAACCGGTCACCAGGAACTTATTTTGTGCGAAGCGATCGCGGAAAGTGCGCAGAAAAAGGCCTGGGTGCATTTGGACGAATGAGCGGGCACGAGGATTAGCCGATCGCCCGCGTGGATTCGCGACTCACCAGTTCGGCTGCGATTTTGCGCCGAACGACCGGGATATCTTTTTTCTGCTCGACTGCCTTAATCGCTTCGAGCACAATTCCTGCGCTCATCGCACCCATGGCCTCCATCGGCTGGCGAATGGTGGTGAGCGATGGAATGGAAATCCCCGCTTGGGCCACGTCGTCGAAACCAACGACCGAACAATCCTCCGGCACGCGCACGCCTTTTTTCTTCAGGGCTCGCAACGCACCGAGCGCTGTCACATCGTCATAAGCCAATAGAGCGGTGAACGATCTTCCACGCCGCAGAAGTTCGGAAGTAAGCTGCATACCCGCTTCAAAACTGGAATTGGGGTCCAAGGATTCCGGCAACTCTGCCATTTTCTTCGGATCGAGCGGTAAACCCACCGCTTGGGCAAAGTTGCGAACTCCCTTCCAGCGCTGGCCACTGCTGCTCAGTGCTTTTGGCCCGCGCAAAAAGGCGATGTCACGATGACCCAGTCGATACAAATGCTCGAGCGCTATAGCCGCACCGCCTTCGTTATCGACGGAAACCGTGCTGGCCAAAGCAAATTCCACTTCTCGGCCGGCAACCACAGTTGGCACCTGCCGTTCGGTCAAATCGGCAAGCAATTTGATATCGGTAACGAGCCAGTTCGCGATGATGATCAGGCCTTCCACGCGGCGGTCGAGAAACATTTCGAGATAACGTTCGAAACGATGCGGTTCGTTGTGCGCGTCGGCTAGCAGCGACAAATAGTTGGCTTGATAAAGTGAATTTTCCAAACCCCGCAGGATCGGCGTGCAAAACGGATCGGTGATGTCGAAAACCATTACGCCCACAATGTTGGACCGCTGGCTTCGAAGTGAGCGAGCCAGCGGATTGGGGCGGTAACCCAAGCGCTTCGCCGCGGTTTCAATCCGGGTTTTCGTGTCCGCGGGAATGTAGCGCGAGAGCGGTGCACTGTTCAAAACGATAGAAACGGTGGACGCGGAATAGCCACTTTCACTGGCCACATCGCGAATCGTGACTACTCCAGTTTTCGCCACGGATTACTCCTCACTTTGGCGGCCGATACTCATATCGCAAATTGTCCGGCATGTGCTCCGACCGGGTGCGCGTGTTGTACTCCAACTTATACTTTAGGTGTTCCTCATCGAGCGGATACTCTCTGCCTCTAGGATATGGATAGGAAATGTCGGTGTGGCGGGGCAACGGTTCTACCGTAAACGCGTTGGCTGCGTAAAAATCCAAATCCTTTTCAAAACCATCGGCGTAGAAGAAGTAATCGCGTATCCAGCCGGCGGGCAATTTCGGGAGGCTCCCCGGATCAAAATCTAGTTTCAATCCCTCGCCAGAGCTGAAAACCGCAAACTTGTCGTCGGAAGCTTCGACCAATGCTTTTACGTCGCCGTATCTGGTGTAGTTGCCCGAAGCATGCGCGTAGGGGCCCGTGGGGCTGCGCTGGGTGTAGGAATAGACAGTGTCGCTAGCCGGTTGCAGTCGAATTTCCTTTGGGAAGCCAAGAAACTCGAGCGATGCATCGGCTAGGGGAACTTCATGCACTTGGATATTTGTTTGCTCTGGCGTTTGATCGATACGAATGGCATCCCAATAGATTTTCAAATTATTGACGATGCGAATGCGGCGCGTGCCCGGAGGAATCTTGCCCGTCAAATCCGCGACCATGGTTCGCGCGAGTCCAGCCGGGAAACCCATGTCATCGACGACCTTGACCCACTGGCCTTGGGCATTTTGCGTTTCGACATAAGGTGCGATCACTTTTATACCGGCCTGATCGGCGGCGTACATCGACGTAGCCGTGAAGTAATCCGTGTATCCGTCAAGGACCAGGCGAAGGGGTTTCGTGGAATCCCACTCACCCAAATCCAATTCGACCCAGTGCAACTTGGCGAAACCGGCAAAGGGCAGTCCATCAAACTGGGTTACATACTTGCGATCTTTCCTCGCAAGCAGCGGAAGCACGTCTCTTCCCCGATCGTCAATCGCGCTCACGGGAATTCGCGCATTTTTCGTAGCGATTACACGGAATTCGGGAAACGGTGGAGCGCTCGCGAATCGCTCGTTCGGGTTAACTTCGATATGCGCGGGATGATCGATGGCCAGCAATTTTACTTTGTCGAGATACACCGTTTCTTCCATCGGTTCCATGAAGCGGAAGCTAAGCAGACCGTTTTTTGGTTGCGCGCGCTTTGCGGCAACCTTCAAATATTCGTCGGGGTCGGGAACGTCACGTTCCCCTGGGGCCACCCAATGCCCGACCACTCCAGGGCCAATCATGTCGGCAATGAATTCATACTCGCGGCCGTTCCAGGAAAAAAGAACCGGACAGGAACTTCCGCGGCGGTCGAGTTCTTCGATCGATTGCCTCCGACCGGCGGACAACTCAATTTCATCTTGAGGAACCCCGGTCGGCCACAACAAGCGCAGAGCGTCGACCGTCTTTTCTCTGCCCATGCCGGCAAGGATCGGCATGGCGTTCTGGCCGAGGTAGCCGGAAGCGCCCGTGACTTCCCATTTTTGATAGAGCGCCCCGGCGTACAGTTCTACCTTTGTGCCGATAGCGCTTTTGTTATCGCCGAGCGGCTTAAATTGGATTTGCATCCAATTGTTCTTGTTCGCGCCGATGTTACCGAAGACAACCGGTGCGCCACGTTCTTGCGAAACAATCAGATCGGGATTCCCGATTCCGGCTAGGTCGGCGACCGCAACGGCGCGGGGTTCGACGAGTTTCACGGCGCCCAGTTGGGTTTTCCTGGTGACGTCCGCCCATCCGGCATCTCCAAGATTTCTGAGCAGACGAATTTCTCCACCGTTGGCCGATTCGCCCACGGCAACCAGATCAAGCCAGCCGTCGTTATCAAAATCAATCCAGCTAAGTCCCCAACCTTGCTTCCAGCCCAGTTCGGGCAGCGCCACGCGCTCCAATTTTTTGCCATTCACGTTTCGCCAAAGACTGATTCCTGGCGCTCCGGAATGAGTAAAGGCCATGTCCATAAAACCGTCTTTGTCAAAATCAAAAACGGTGACGCCCACGGCGGGAGGAAGGTTTTCTTTTGCGAAATCGATTCCCGGCAGCGGAGTGAATTTTCCCTCGCGCGGATTCAGATAGATTCCAGCGCCATTTGCACCGCCGGGAATGACAAAATCGATTGCTCGATCGTTATTAAAATCGGTGACGGCAATACCCGCTCCAGTCGCATCGACGCCCAATCCAGTGGGCTCGGAAACATCGGTGAAGGTGGAATTTCCGTTGTTGCGCCACAACCTGTTGGTGCGCTTTTCCGCAGCAGTGCCGGGCGTCATCGTCAAATATAAGTCGAGATCGCCGTCGTGGTCGTAATCGACAAATGTCACTGCGACACAACCCCGTTCACGGGCAATTCCGACTTTGCCGGTTACCTCCGCGAATTTACCGCCGCCTTCGTTGTGAAACAAACGAACTCCATCCGTTTCGCAAATCGCCAGATCCGTTTTTCCATCGTTGTCGAAATCGCCGGCGGAGCAGCCATAGCCGGTGCCCACCGAGGCGAGCCCAGACTTTTCCGTCACATCTTCAAATCTCCCCTCGCCCGTATTGCGGAGCAAATGACTCCCTCCTCCCTCCGCGGCAACCAAAAATAGGTCCGGCCGTCCATCACTGTCGTAATCCAGGAAACAAACGCCGCGACTGCTGCCGATTGCAGGTTGTCCGTTCGCGACTGTGACGCGCTTGGCAAGCGAATCCTCGAGGTAGTGCACCGGGATTTCGGCGGGAGGATTGGTATCGGCTCCGTGAACGAATTCTGCCAGTGAATATTTGCCTTGATCCCCGTAACCGGCGCCAAATGGCGTGCCTAGATGCTCCGCAGTAATTTTTTGAAAGCGCCTCATAGTTTCGCGCGCGGCATCGGCGTCGCCTTTGCGCTGATAGGCCCGGGCCAATCCGAATTGCGCGGAAGCATGCTGTGGAGCGAGTGTCAGAGCTTTCTGAAAAGCAGCAATGGCTTCGTCGTATCGCTGCAGTTGCGAATTCAGAAACCCGATGAAGTAGTAGGCATCCGGCTCATCGGGCACAATTTTCGTCACGTGCTGAAACGCCGCGATTCCGGCTTGGGGGTCGCTCAACTCCTTACAAGCAAGACCCAAGTTGTACCAGGCGTATGGATCGTTCGGCAGCTTTTCCGCGGCTTGCTCGAGCGCCGTGCGGCCCGCCTCCAACTTTTGCTGTCCCAGTAAGGAGATGCCTAAATTCAGTTGTGCTTCCGCAAAATTGGGATCAGCTGCCATTGCCCGCTCAAAGTACTTTTGCGCCACAGCGGGCTTCTGCTGATTCATGTACGCTACACCCAGCGTATTCTGTCGCAAAGCTTCCGCAGAGTATTGGCCCGGTGCGCTACGCGCTGCAAGGAGTGTACTGCGCGCTTCGAGCAAACCGTAGCCCGCGACAAGCACGGTCAGGGCACAAAAAGCTGTTTGTAAACCTCGCGGATGAATCCACTTGAATCCCATGGAAGGAAAGTTCTCTCTGGACGCGCAAAGCGTGGCAACCAGGAATCCCTGAATGGATGCCTGTTTGATTGTCTTGGCTCTGCAACCTATCGTCAACCGTTTTTATAGAGGCCTTTTGGCGTTTGGCAGGTTTGCTTGACGTCCCGAGCCCGCACCTTTACCGTGGGAAAGGTTCCTATGACCAAGCCTTTCTATTTCACGATTGCCGAAACAGTTGAAAAATTCCGCAGCAAAGAAATCTCTCCGGTTGAGTTGGTCAGCGCTTATTGCGAGAGGGCTCATACTCTGCAACCTTCGCTGAATGCCTTCGTGCATCTCGATTGTGAATCTGCGCTGGCGCGGGCGCGGGAGGCGGAATCGGCGATCCTTCGCGGGGAGAAATTGTCGCGGTTGCAAGGTATTCCCCTGACGATGAAATCGTGTATCGATGTTGCCGGATGGCCCTGTCCTGCGGGTTCCCTGCTGCGGCGGGATTACTTGCCATCCGAGAATGCCACGCTGGTTACGCGATTAGAGAATTCCGGCGGGATCCTTATGGGGAACACCAACACGCCTGAATATCTGATGGCTTATGAAACGAATAATCGTTTGAATGGGAAAACTTCGAATCCCTGGAATCTCGCCTACTCCTCGGGAGGCTCAAGCGGCGGCGAGGCGGCGGCGATCGCCAGTGGTTGTTCGATGGGCGGGGTCGGCAGCGACGGAGGCGGCTCCGTTCGCCTCCCTGCTCATTTTTCAGGAATTTGCGGCCTAAAGCCAACGCCCGGGCGCATTCCTACAAGCGGACATTTTCCTAGAGCGGGGGGCGCATTTTCCTGGATTGGGGTGGTTGGCCCGATGGCCCGCAGTGTCGCAGACCTACAAATCCTATTCGAAGTGATGGCAGGACCGGAGGAAGGCGATCCGCTTTCTGTTCCCGTTCCCCTCGAGCGAGCGGGCGGCAAGGACCTGCGAGCGTTGCGCATTGGGATTCTCGAGAGTTCGGCATTGGGATCGGCCACCCCTGAAACACAAGAAGCTGTCCATCGCGCGGGCAAACTTCTTGCGGGTCGAGGTTTTCGGGTTGAGCCAATCGCTTTGGACAAGCTCGACGTTGCTCTGGCGTTGTGGTGGTTTTTTTGGCGGGTCATTGGTCTCGAGATTCGGACGAGCACCAAAGGCCAGGAGTCGTTGCTCAGTCCGATGCTGCAGGAATTTCTCGCGATCACGGCGGCCGAGGCGCCGATTACACTTGAGTCCTTCATGAACGCTTGTGTGGAGCGCGACACGGTGCGAAGTGACATTCTACGGCAGTTGCAGGACGTGCCGATTTTGCTGTCGCCAGTTTCCTCAGGGCCGGCATTTAAACACGGAGCAGGAAATTATCGCGCGGGCGATCCGTACAGCTACCGCGACACCATGCGCTATTGCCAGTGGCTGAATCTCGCCGGACTTCCCGGTTTATCGGTTCCCATGAACCATTCCAGAGAAAAATTGCCGATCAACGTTCAACTGGTCGGGCATCCGTTTGAAGAAGAACAACTTTTAGAAGTTGGGAAGATACTGGAGCGCGAGCGCGGGCCGTGGCAAGCACCACCTCTCTAACTTGCTTGTACGCGGATTGCCGAATCAATGGGGGCCTTGCTTCAATTCAGGATTGGGCACCAGCAACTCCCCGAGATCTTCGCGGTCCTTCGTTAATTTCTGATCCATCAGCTTCTTGCTCAGCAGAAATTCCGCTTTGGCTTCGTCCTTGCGGCCCATTTTTTGCAAAACCTGCCCACGGATGAAGTGGACCTTCTCGCTGTCGGGCGAAGCTTTGAGCGCTTCATCCAGGGCTTGCAGCGCTTCTCGGTAATTCCCCTGCTCGTTATAGATTTTGGCCAAGCCGAACCATGCTCCCGGACGATGCGGATCGAGTTTTAAGGCTTCTCTAAAGGCATTTTCAGACTCTTCCGGGCGCTGCATGAGGGAATACAAAACTCCCAGTTGGTAATAATTGTCCGGGAGGTCCGGATCAATGGCGATGTCCTGGCGAAATTCCGCTTCGCTTTTCGCGTACTCGCCGGCCCCCAGATAGGCATAACCGAAATTAAAATGAAGAAAAGGCAGGGACGGATCTATTGCTTCCACCTTTTTCAACTCTTCCAGTGCCGCGTCCAGTTCGTGATGTTGCAAATGAGCCTTAGCGAGGATCAGATGGAATTCCGCAGTCGTTCCGGCCACGCTGACCATCTGCTTCAGTGCTTTTTCGTCCAGTTGCTTATCGCCGGATTTATCGGCAGCCATATCGAGCACATAAAGGTACATCACGTCGGTGGCCATGGCGTCCCACATCGGTTCCAAGGTTTTAACCGCCGCCTGGTAGTCTTCGTTGAAGACCTGGCAGAGACCGAGCAGGTATCTTGGCTGCACGGCCGAAGGCTGATCGCGCACGACTGACTCGAGCACCGGCGCTGCTTCACGGTAATTCCCTCTTCGGAATTCAACCAGGCCGATATTCAGGCGGATACCCGGAATATGGGGCGATAGAGTTTCTGCTTTCTTTAGATTTTTGAGGGCCTGATCCCAATTCTTGCGGCGCATCTCAATGACCCCAAGGTTTGCGTACGCCGGCCCGGCTTGGGGATCGGCAAGGAGAACCTGGTGAAAATCTTTTTCCGCCTCTTCGAAATCACCCCGCTCTAAGGCCTGTTGCCCTTTTTGAAACCATTCTTTCGGGTTCTGCGCCGAAGAGTTTTGCTGGGGGTAATTCTCTGCTTGAGAATTAGAGCCCGGGAGTAATGCAGCAATGGCCAGCACGCCCGAAGCAAGCAGTCCCAAGGTGCGAAAAATGCTCGAATTGGTTTGCTTTCTCATACTTAGTACGGCTTCGGTCTCCAGTTCCTCTAGGATAGCAGGCCTCGTTCTCGAGCGTTTCGACTGCAATTTTAAGGAGTGCTCGGTTGCTTGTGTGGAAATCCGATGGCATTTCGACCCGATTTTGCTCTTGACACACGCCCCTTATTCCGCTATTAATCCGATTTAATAGGTGGTTTCAGAGTTTGTGATACGTCGAGGACCGGGGGAATTGCCAGCGAGTGGTTTGGCTCTGGCGGCGCTTCGACGTGCCGTGTAGTTTCCACCACTGATCTCCCCAGAAGAAATGGATTCGGAAGATTCTGAATTTTATGGAGGTATCACCATGAAGGGCTATTCCATTCCTTCGTGTCGTAGACTCGGCGCGCGATTCTTACTGTTGCTTTCTACACTTGCAGTTCTGTTTCTCTTGCCGCAGATCACCTGGGCGCAGGATAACGCGCTAATCAGTGGCACGGTCCACGACAAGACCGGGGCGGCGATCGTGGGCGCTCAAGTGGTTGTTTCCAGTATCGGCGGTAACTTGACGCGGACGACGGAAACCAACGGGGAAGGAAATTATCTGGTGTCGGCGCTGCCGTCGGGCACCTACAACGTGGTGGTCACCGCCAAGGGCTTCCAGAAGTTTTCCACCGAGCGCGTAGTGCTCGAAGTGGCGCAGAAAGCGCGCATTGACGTGGCGATGACGGTTGGTGCGGTTACCGAAGAAGTTGTCGTGACCGGAGAAAATGTGGCGCAACTGGACACGCAGTCTTCGGAAATCAGCGGCACGATTACTGGAAAACAGCTCAACAAACTTGTGCTGAACGGCCGCAACTTTACGCAACTCGTCAACACCGTCCCCGGCGTGGTTGACCAGACCGGGTCCGACGAGGGGCAGGTAGGCATTGCTGGGACCATCACCTACAGCATCAACGGAGGGCGTACCGAGTACAACAACTGGGAAATCGATGGCGGCGATAACATGGACAATGGCTCAAACACAACACTGAACGTCTATCCAAACCTGGAAGCCATCGCCGAATTTAAAGTTCTTACCTCGAGTTATGGCGCGCAGTATGGCAAAAGCGGTTCCGGAACGATTGAAGTGGAAACTAAGTCTGGAACCAAGGATTTCCACGGTAGTGTCTTCTACTACGGGCGGAACGAAGACTTTAATGCCAACTCGTGGCAGAACAATGGACTGGGCATTCCGCGGCCAGCCTACAAGAAACACGACTATGGGTACACGATCGGTGGTCCGGTCTTTATACCCGGTCACTACAACACCAGCAAGACGAAGACATTCTTTTTCTGGTCGCAGGAGTGGCGCCACAACGTCGTGCCGGGTGCTACCGTCAGCCAGGCTGTTCCTTCTGCTGCAGAACGGACGGGAAATTTCAATGACGTTTGCTTTGGTTCTGGGAATTTCTACCAGACCAATCCCCTCGATGCGAATGGCAATTCGCTGCTGCCCCCCGGTGCACAGTTCGCACCCGATTGTCCGGCGAGCGGCCTCGGGCCAACCTATACTGCGCCGGATGGGACAGCGATTCAGAGTTACGTTCCCTACACCGGAAATCAGCTTTCCGGTCCCTACTACGGCTCAACGACTGCCGCCGCGCTAAACACACTTATACCGGCCGCCAACAACTTCAACGGGATTGCCGGCACCTACACGGGCGGACCCAATGCGGGCGCGAACATTCCGGCTTACGTTGCAAATCCAAGTTATCTGACTACTTGGCGAGAGGAACTCATCCGTGTCGACCAAAACCTGACGGAAAACGAGCGGCTCACCTTCCGATACATTCATGATAACTGGAACACGGTTGTGCAAGGTCCTGAGTGGGGTGTGTATCCCAACACGTTTGACAACACCAACACAAATTTTGCTGGTCCGACGACCAGCTTTGTGGCTCGCCTCACTTCCAACATTTCACCCACACTGCTGAATGAATTCGTTGCCAGTTATACTTCCGACCACATCATTTTGACCAATCTCAGCAACGTTGGCCTACCTTCCGGCGGAATCGACTTGGCACCCTTCTTCAATAACAATTTTGGCGGCAAGATTCCGGCGTTCACGGTTGGCAATACCAATGGATCTGCTTACGGCGGAGGATTCTCGGTAGATACCGGTTACTTCCCGTGGAAAAACGCCAATCCTACGTATACCTATCGCGAAATCATGACCAAGATTCTTGGGCAGCACACCTTTTTCTTTGGTGGGTATGTTGTCTTCGCTCAGAAAAACCAATCGTCAACTGCTGATGTACAGGGTCAACTTTCTTTTGCGACGAATGCCACGAATTCCAGCGGCAATCCCTACGCGGATCTACTACTTGGCCAGGTCGGGGGATATGCGCAGACTTCACAACAGGTTTATTTCTACGACCGTTACAAAATCTTCGAACCGTTCTTCCAGGATGACTGGCGCATAACCAAGAAGCTGACTTTGAATCTCGGACTGCGGTGGAGTTTCTTCGGCCGGTATCAAGAAAAGTTTGCAAATGAATACAACTTTTCTCCAAATGTCTATAACCCCGGCACCGCCATGCAGTACTACCCCTTCAACGATCCAAATTATTCCCAATTGTTGGTTGCGGGTAGCGGTAACGCATTCAACGGCTTCGTTCGCTGCGGAGCGATCAGCCCTGGCGCACCGGGAATCGCTTTGGGGACAACCGGCTGCATGAATAATAAGTACGTAAATCCGGGTCCCAGAATCGGATTCGCCTATGATCCGTTCGGTGACGGGAAATGGGCAATTCGCGGTGGCTACGGAATATTCTTCGAGCACATGAACGGAAACGAAGCCAACGCAGAATCGCTGCAAGGCAATCCTTCTCCTCTGATTTCAAACGCCAGCATTGCCAACGTTTCTGGTTACCAGAATGTGGGCATATCCGCCCAGGGTCCGGCAGTTAGCCCCTTGAGTGCCACCTCGATTCCGTCACAGGCTGAATGGCCCTATATGCAACAGTGGAACTTGGGTGTACAGCATGAATTGCCGGCACATATCGTTGCCAGCATTGCCTATGTGGGGAGTAAGGGCACGCATCTGACAAGAGAATACGACCTCAATCAATTGAACCCTGTGCCGGCCAGCCAAAATCCATATCTGGCAAATGGCGGCGCACCGATCACGGCGCCGGATTGCAACTCCAACAATTTCACATACGATCCGACGGGACTTCCGACTGGCGGGGCACTGGCAAACGGTGCGCCGTTAACCCAGCAAGCAGCGACCAACCTGTTTATTGCTTGCGGTAATGCCACTGCTGGCTACTACCGGCCGTATCAAGGATACGGCACCCTTACACGGATCGAAAACAGCGCGAGTTCCAACTACAACTCTCTGCAACTTACGGCTCGCCGCAGTTTCGGTGAGCTGACCTTCACGGCGGGTTATACCTGGAGCCACTCGATAGACGATTCCTCAGATCGCTACGATTCGCTGTTCGTGAACTCGCAGAACCCGAATCAGTCCCGCGCGAGTTCCAACTTCGACGTGCGCCAGGCGTTAACCCTCAGCTACGTTTGGGATATTCCCATCTTCAAAAGCGGGAGTGGATGGAAGCATACCCTTCTTGGTGGCTGGCAATTTTCCGGTACTACGATTGCATCGACAGGCGTGCCTTTCACCGTTATCAATGGCACGACCTACGCCGACAATGCAGGCGTAGCCAACGGAGTAGGTATCCTTTCCTTTCCAGAAAGAATTGGAAATCCGAACGTCGTGCCCGCTTCCGTTAAGGCAGCCTTTGCCGCCCAGGGAACGTTTGGAGAACTCCTCTACAATCCACTGGCGTACACTCTGCCAACGGGCTTGACGTTCGGCAATGGCGAACGGAATACCCTTCGCCTTCCCGGCCGTTTTAATTCCAACCTTGGCTTGTTCAAGACCTTCCCATTCAAGGAACGCTACGCATTTGAATTCCGCGTGGAGAGCTTCAACACCTTCAACCACACTCAACTTGACTCCTTGAGCAGCTCCACGGCCGGCATCTCCTCCGGTGGAGCTGGTCTGAGTACATCCATGACCTGCAATCCAGCAGCGACCGCGGACCCAACTTGCGGTGGATTTCTGGTGCTGAACGGCGCACACGATCCTCGTATTTTGCAATTGGGTCTGCGCTTCCAGTTCTAGTTTTTTCCGCCCAAGTCCGACCTGAGGCCTCGCTTCGGCGAGGCCTATCTCTTTTCGAGCCATGATTTCTAGTGCGCTTCTATTTGCGAATTTGCCGTGCAATCCCGAGAGAATCGGATGTACAATCCGCCCATGAACCGACGAACTTTTATTGAAACTTCTCTTGCCACAGCCCTTTCCAGTTCTCTTCCCGGGCGCATTTTTGCCGACGAGCCTCATAAAATCGATAAAATTGGCGTCCAGCTGTATACCGTGCGCGATGCCATGAAGACCGATGTGCCCGGCACGCTCGCCAAAGTTGCTGCGATTGGCTACAAGGAGATGGAATTTGCGGGCTATTTCGGGCAGTCGCCCAAAGAGATTCGCACGCTGCTTGACAAGAATGGTCTCACCTCCCCTTCAAGCCATGTTCCCTATGACGTTGTCGAAGGTCACTGGCCAGAGGCACTCGATACCGCGCACCAAATTGGACAAACCTTCATCGTCTGCCCCTATATTGATGAAAAAATTCGGCAAACTCCCGATGGCTGGAAGAAAGTCGTCGATCAATTCAATCGAGCAGGCGAGGCCAGCAATAAAGCGGGTATCCAATTCGCCTATCACAATCATTACTGGGAGTTTGCACCGGACAAGAGTCTCGGCGGGATGTTTGCTTACGACTACTTACTGCAAAATACCCATCCAAATTTTGTAAAAATGGAGATGGATTTGTGCTGGATCAGCGTGGCGGGACAAGACCCTGTCGCTTACTTCGAAAAGTATCCAGGGCGTTTCCCGCTCGTTCATGTGAAAGACATGAAGGTATTGCCGAAGGCGGCGCCAGACCAGCTGGCGGCACTGAAGATGGAGGAAGTGGAAAAAGGCATGACTTCCGTCGGTGACGGCATCATTGATTGGAAACGAATTTTTGCCCACGCAGAGGAAGGTGGCATCCAGCATTACTTTGTTGAGAATGACGTTCCGAAAGATGCGTTTGCTAATCTGAGCGCCAGCTACGCGTATCTCGTGAAGCTGCGCTTCTAGTTCTCGCTGCGCTTTCTGCGGCCTAAGCCTGCCGCTTCGGCAGTCACATCCGTGTACTTTAGGCCCGAACCGGTGTTGAAGATCACCACGCGGTCTATTGGCGTCAGGAAGCCGGTGGCTAACAAATGATCGTACGCCACGGTTGCCGCTGCGCCTTCGGGTGACAAGAAAATTCCCTCGTGTTTGGCCCAATCTTTGAGCGAGGCAAGAATCTGCCCATCGGTAAAGGCCAGTGCTGCGCCGCCCGATTCCCTTACGATCCCGAGTATAAGGTAGTCGCCGTACGGCTTGGGAACACGCAAGCCGGAAGCGAACGTTCGAGCATCTGCCCATTTCTGACTGACTTTCTCGCCTTGCTCATAGGCACGTGCCACGGGGGCACAACCCGAAGATTGCACCGCGATCATTTTTGGTTTCTTCCCAGGCCTGACCCATCCCAACTCCTCGAGTTCCGCAAACGCTTTCCACATTCCGATCAAGCCCACACCACCGCCAGTTGGATAGAAAACGGCTTCTGGGTATTCCCAGCCGAGTTGTTCGACCAACTCGTAACCCATGGTTTTCTTTCCTTCGATTCGAAATGGTTCCTGTAATGTGGAAATGTCGAACCAACCCTCTTTGGCTTTTCGCTCGGCCACCATGCGGCCGCAATCGGAAATCAGTCCGTCCACCAGGGTGACCTTCGCTCCATAGAGCTGTGCTTCCACATAATTGGCAAGCGGCACATCTTTGGGCATGAAGATATTGGCTTCGATACCTGCGGCGGCGGCGTAGGCTGCCAGCGCTCCCGCCGCGTTTCCCGCCGAGGGTACGGCCAGCTTGCTAAGGCCATAATGCCTTGCCATGGTAACCGCCAATGCCAGCCCTCGCGCTTTGAAGCTGCCTGTAGGATTTGCGCCTTCCTCCTTTAGATAAGCGTTGGGATAGCGCTTGCTGCGAATCACCGGGGTCCAACCCTCACCGAGCGTCACCGGGGCCACCTCCGGCAGCACGCTGCGGTAGCGCCACATCCCCGCCCATCCGTCCGTTGTGGCATCACGCAAGATCTGCTCCCTCTTGGCAAGACCGTGAAGAGCAGCGAAATTGTAACGAACATAGAATGCACCCGCGCACTCTGGGCAAACTGTCTGCGGCGATTGGGCGGAAACTTCTTGCTGGCAACGCGAGCACTCCAGATGGCTGATTTCCGGCATGGAGCGAAGATAGCAGCGAGTGCAGCGAGCGGCAAGTCGACCATGGCAAACAGCCCTGTTCAGCATTCCCTTCACACGTTATGATGTGGCGCTCACAAACAGCGCGCGACGATTGGGGACCGATTCTTGCCGCAACGGCCTTTGAAAACTTTCACCATTCCTTTATCACTCGGGATATTCCTCTTTGTGATGGGCTGCCTCTGGATGGTGTTTGCCTCGGGACAAGCTCTTGCCATCGCCCTTCGCTGCTTAGGGCTGGCTCTGCTGGCCTTCGCCGGGATCCGGAACGGCTCCCTCACGTTTTGGATTTTCTTTGCGATGTTGGCGGGGGCCGAGATTGGCTTGGATAGCCCGGGATTTGCGGCTCATCTTCGCGTGCTCAGCGACATTTTTCTGCGGCTGATCAAGGTGATCGTGGCACCGCTCATCCTAGGCACGCTTATTACTGGGATTGCCGGCCACGGCGATCTTCGCAAACTTGGCCGCATCGGAGTAAAGAGCCTGGTCTATTTCGAAGCGGTAACGACCATTGCTTTATTCATTGGTGTAGCGGCGATCAACCTTTCCAAAGCGGGTGTAGGACTGGTGCTCCCGGCGGTCGGAACGGGCGCTGCGCCGCAAACTGGTGCCTCACTGAACTGGGAGGATTTTATCCTCCACATTTTCCCCGAAAATATCGTACAGTCTGTCGCGGAAAACCAGATTCTCCAGGTGGCGGTCTTCGCCGTCCTGTTTGCCATTGCGCTAACGCAGGTGCCAGAAAAAACTCGCGCACCCGTTCTTAATTTTGCGGAGTCGCTGACGCAGACAATGTTTCATCTGACCACCATCGTCATGTACTTCGCGCCAATCGGAGTTGGCGCGGCGATGGCCTTCACCGTCGGTCATCTGGGCCTCAACGCGCTGCTCCCCCTGGGCAGATTAGTACTGACAGCCTACGCGGCATTCCTTGCCCTGCTTCTCTTTGTATTTCTCCCCATTCTCTATTTTGCACGGCTGCCCATTCGCCGCTTCCTAAACTCCATCGCTGAACCCGCGACGATTGCTTTCGCCACCAGTGCATCCGGGGCCGCCCTGCCTGCCGCGATGGAAAATATGGAAGCGTTTGGCGTGCCGCGCCGGATCGTCGGCTTTGTGATTCCCGCAGGCTACAGCTTCAATATGGACGGTGGAACAGTTTACTTGGCGGTTGCATCGGTATTCGTCGCACAGGCTGCGGGTATTCACCTGGCGTGGTCTGCACAACTCCTGATGATTTTCACCTTGATGCTGACCAGCAAAGGCATTGCTGGCGTTCCTCGCGCGACGTTAGTCATTCTTCTGGCCACGGCCGCGTCGCTGCATCTTCCGACTGAACCGATCTTCATCATTATGGGTGTGGACGCGATTATCGACATGGCTCGCACCGCGGTAAACGTAGTCGGCAATTGCTTGGCGAGCGCCGTCATCGCCCAATGGGAAGGCGAATTGGGTGCACCCGAAGAAATCAAGCCGCAAGCCACATAAGTCAGGCCGTCGGGAAGGGCGGGCACCCTGGAAACTCGGCTAGCGCGGTATTGCCAATGTACTCTAAGTCGGCAATGCCGATTTTGCTGGTGTAAAATCCATCGCAGGTCATGTACCGAAGCCGCGCAAAAAATGCCACGCCCTGCCGCAAAGTTGGATCGGCCTTGGCATTTTTGCTATAGGCGATCAAATCCAGCACTTCTTTTCGCTCGGCTGGGGTAGCCTCGAGAAAAGTCGATTGATAGCGATCGGCACAGAAACTGTCCAGCCACATCATGCCGCCACCAAGGTGCAATTGATACTCTTCGTTTTCGCTGGTCAGCAAATCGATGAATTCTGGCGCACCGGCTTCGATCGCCCCACCCGAATTTTCATCCTTGGGAATGATACTGTCGCACAATAGGGCGAGGGTGTCGTATTGATGAGGCGTGAAATATTTCGGCGTGTATTTCCCCGCCAAGCTAGTTGCTTTTTCCTTCTGGACCACTTGGTGCGCCATCTGGGCTGCTTCCGCGGGAATCAGTTGCAATACCGATCCGCCGGCGACGCCCACACTCAGATTTCTCAGTAAATCGCGCCTTGAAATTCCATGCATTTTCTGCTCCGTCTCTCCGGTATGTCCGGAAATTAGATGCTTCCGCTTTTCGCCTGCTGCAATAAATAGTCTGAAGCCCTCCAGGAGAGCGCCATGATCGTGAGCGTAGGGTTTTTATCCGGATTGGTAACCAGAGGAGCTCCGTCGGTTACAAAAAGATTTTTCACGTCGTGCGCTTGACAATATCCATTTAGAACGGAGGTCTTCGGATCGCTGCCCATCCGCGCAGTTCCCACTTCGTGAATAATTTTCCCTCCTTCTTCAATGCCAAAGGCGTTCGGCCCGTCGATAGGGGTCTTTGTCTGGTATTGACCGCCCATCGCTTCGATAATGGACTTGAAGGTCTCCTGCATGTCTTTGGCCTGGCGAAGCTCGTAGTCCGTCCACTTAAAATGAAATTTCAGGACCGGGATGCCAAACTGGTCGACGATCGTGGGATCGATTTCGCAATAGGTGTCCGGATTTGGGACCATCTCACCCCGGCCGGCGAATCCAATTCCTGTTCCATATTTCTTGCGGCAGGTGCGCTTCAGTTCCGTTCCGTAGCCTTCAAACTCATCGCACACATCGTCAAACATGCCAACACCGGGCAGTTCTCGGCCGCCGCCCATCTCGATGTGATAGCCGCGGGGGAAATCATTCTTTCTGTCGTACTTCCACCACGGGATGTACATGTGCATCCCGCCTGTTCCATCGTGGTTGTGCGGCGGCATCTGTTCCATCTCTGGCACGTAACCCCAACCGCTGCTGCCAACCGAATCCATCAGGTAACGGCCGACGGTTCCGGAAGAGTTTGCCAAACCATCCGGAAATAGTTTTGATTTGGAGTTCAGCAGCAATCTTGCAGATTCACAGGCGCTCGCAGCCACCACAACCACTCGAGCGGAAACCCGCTGCTCGGTCTTTGTGGATTTGTCGATGTAGGAAACGCCAACCGCTTTCCCGTCAAGGCCGACTAAGATTTCACGAGCCATCGCACCGGTTACCAGCGTCAGCTTACCGGTCTCGATCGCGGGCGGAAGCAACACTTGGCTGGAGCTGAAATTGGAAGCGGTCACGCACCCCCGTCCGCATTGGCCGCAGTAGTGGCAGGGAGCACGTCCGTTTACTGGTTTGGTGAGAACCGCAAGCCGCGAGGGGATGCAGGTGATATTGAGCTTGTCGCAAGCTCGCTTGATGAGAATTTCGCTGCAGCGAGGCTTCGGAGGCGGTAGAAACACGCCGTCCGGGGCACTCGGAACGTTTTCTTTCGTGCCGAAAACGCCGATGTAGCCTTCAACCTTGTCGTAATAAGGTGATAGATCTTCGTAGCGAATGGGCCAGTCGTCGCCGATGCCGTCGCGGGTGTTTGAACGGAAATCCACGGGGGCAAAACGCAATGCGATCCGTCCCCAATGATTGGTTCGGCCACCCACAATGCGTGATCGAAACCACTGAAAATTTGAGCCCGGCGCCGAAACATAAGGTTCGCCTTCAATCTGCCAGGCGCCATTTGGCGCCAGAAACTCTCCGAAGTCTGCCGATGCCCGGCCTCCAACTCCTGCGCCGCGATGCGGCAACTCGTATGGCCACATCAGCATCTTGAAATCTTTTTGCGGATAAACTTGCGGGCCGGCCTCCAGCATGACGACGCTAAGACCGCCTTCCGTCAATATTTTTGCAGCCATCCCGCCGCCAGCGCCCGAGCCAATGATGCAAACGTCGTATGTTTTTGGAGACCGCTTCACCTGAGCCATCGTACCTCTCTACAACTCGTTTTTCTTCATTTTCGAAACTGCGTAATCGCAGGCTCGAGCGGTAATCGCCATATACGTCAGCGAAGGATTTACGCAGGACGATGAAACCATGCAAGCGCCGTCGGTCACAAATAAATTCTTCACGTCGTGCGCTTGGTTGTACTCGTTCAGCACAGAGGTTTTGCGATCGCGGCCCATGCGCGCGGTCCCCATTTCGTGAATCGCCAGCCCGGGAGGCGTGATTTCCGCCGACACAGAAATATCCTTTGCCCCCGCCAACGCCAGCATCTCCGCGGCTTCGGTAGCCATATCACGAGACATGGCCCTTTCATTTTTGCTCCATTCGCAATGGATTTTGAGCGTCGGAATTCCCCAGGCATCGAGTTTATTGCCGTCAGTCTCCACATAATTATTGTGATTTGGAAGACATTCTCCGAATCCGCCCAAACTCATCATCCACGGCCCTGGCTCACGAATCCTTCTCTTAAATTCAGCGCCCAAGCCGGGCATGCGCAAGGCGCGATTCCAGCCTTGTCTCGAGCCATCACCCTGATACCCATAACCACGCAGAAAATCCTTGTGCTTTGTTTTTACATTCCGAAAGCGCGGCACATAGATTCCGTTGGGTCGATTGCCAAACGCCATTTTATCTTGATGGCCGGGCATCACGCCATCCGCGCCGCTTCCCATGTGATGATCCATCAAGTTGTGGCCGAGCTCACCGCTGCTGTTGGCCAATCCGTTGGGAAATTCCGGAGAGGTTGAATTCAGGAGGATTCGCGTAGACTCCAGAGTGGAAGCGCACAGAAACACGATCGTGCCTTTGAACTCCAGGGTTTGCCTGGTCGTGGCGTCAATTACCCGCACGGCGGAGACTCGTCTCGTAGCCGGATTGAACGCCAGGCTGTGTACCACGCTGTAGGGCCGAATCCTGAGTCGACCGGTCTTTTGCGCGGCTGGAAGGGTTGAATTCAAACTGCTGAAATACGATTGCGTGATACATCCCCTATGGCAGATTCCACAGTAGTGACAAGCGGCGCGGCCTTTGTGCGTTCGGGTAAGAACTGCGGCGCGGCCGATGGTCATAATTCGATCGTCATAGCTCATGGTCAAGGCAGCGCGGAAATCCAACTCAGCACATGTCATTTCCATTGGCGGAAGAAACTTGCCGTCGGGAAGTTGCGCCAGGCCTTCCGCTTGACCGCTGATTCCGGCAAACTCCTCTACGTAGTCATACCAGGGAGCAATATCCTGGTAGCGAATCGGCCAGTCCACCGCAAGCCCTTCGCGCAAATTGGCTTCGAAATCAAGATCACTCCATCGGTAGCTCTGCCGCCCCCAGGTGATGGACTTTCCGCCAACCTGGCGCCCGCGGATCCAGGCGAACGGCTTACCGGCTTCACTCGAATAGGGATTCTCGATATCGTTTACAAAAAATTGATGGGAAAATTCATCACAAGCGTAATCACACTGGCGTTGGATAAATTGCGTGCGCTGACGGTCGGGGCGATTGTCCCAACCACGATATTTCAATTCCCAAACGGGAAGATGCTCGACGTAATCTCGTTCCGGAACAATCGTTCTTCCCGCCTCTAGCACCAGAACTTGCAATCCCTTTTCGGTCAATTCCTTCGCGGCCCATCCACCGGTAATTCCGGATCCAACGATGACGGCGTCGTAGGTGTTTGTCGCCATGGTGCTTCAGGCCTTCTTCAGAGCCGCACCGGAACACAACCATGCTGCGCGCCGGGAATAATTTCTAACTTTAGTTCCTGCGTAAATCCGATTTCGGAAGTGTAATAGCCGTACAGGGTGACGGTCTTGAAGACGCGAAAAAATTCTCCCTGAAGTTGCCGGTCATAGGGATTGCCGGCTGCTCCGGGCGTGACGGGCGGGTCGTGGGCCCAGTTGATCTGGTCATCCATAGCTTCTAACAGAGTGAATTGCTGTTGCGGAAGTGCCTGGATAAAATTTTTGGAAAACAGGATTAGGCTTTGCGCGTCAACGTCGGCAATCCCACTAAGAATCGCCTGCCGCTCCTCTGGGATCGCCCAATCCGTAAGAATCACGTCGATGAATTCGTTTACCCGGGCACCTTTCGCGCCCGCGGTATCGGTTGGCGGAACAATGACGTCGATCATCGCCACTACAGTTTCATTCTGGTGTGGATCTAGCGTGCGTAACTTGTAATCAGGAGTGGGCTGCGCCTGCCGCAAGATTGCCAAAAGTTCAGGCGAAACTACCGGAACCATGAGCGGGGTGCAAAACAATTTGAGCAGTTCACGCCGGTGCATGAATCTCCTTTATGCTCGTTTCTCGCCCAGCCAGTGCCAGTCCTTCTTGACCACACTTTTCCGCAAATTCCCGGGCCGTACGCAGTGAAACCACAATGTCCCCCGTAGGAATGAATTCCATTGCAATGTAACGGGAATAATGCCATTGACCGAGCTTGCGAAAGATACTTGCGTAGTTGATTTCACCAGTGCCGGGCTCATGTCTTCCCGGAACATCGGCGACGTGCACGAGTCCGACCAAATCGAGATTCTTTTCCAGCTTGGAGATTAGGTTACCTTCCGAAATTTGTTCGTGGAAAAAATCGTACAGGAACGTAACCTTTGGATGGCCTACGCCGCGAATCACTTCAAACCCTTCTCGGACGGAGGTTAGAAAGTATTTGGGATTTTCTTCAGGATCGATATTCTCCAGAAGTAACTCCACGTTTCGCGCCGCCGCAATGTCGGCTGCTCGTTTCAGGCCTTCCACACAACTTGCATGCATCTGTTCATGGCTTAGTCCCCGCACCTTATCGCCGGTCAGCAAAATCAGGCGCGAACACTCCAGTTCTGCCAGCACCGGCAACTTTGCTTGAATCTCCCTAAGGAGCGCGTCGCGCTGCGAAGGATCACATAAGCTCGTGCGAATGCCGCTGCACGCATCCACTACCATGTTCAAGGAGTGAAAACGTGTTCGAGCCTGCGCGAAATCTTGCTTAGACCAGTCGTCGTACTCGCCCACCAGTTCAACAGCGTGATACCCGGCTTCGGCAACCTTTCCAATGCGTTCCGCAAATGGAAGTTGCGGATCGACCGTCCACAACATCACGGAAAAGGGGAAGGGAGCTGAGGTTCCTTTGGTGTCCGGTTCAACGGTTCGAGCAAATGTTTTGTGGCCAAACGCTCCAACACCGAGGGCTGCTCTCGTGCAGGTTCCCATGAATTGTCGACGATGCATCTATGCTCCCAGGATTTCGGCCCGGACATTCTTGAGCACGTACGCCGCGCGCTCCACGCCGACTTCTCCTGTCAAAATGGGATCCTCGTTTTCGATGCTGAGTATCCCTTCATAGCCAATATCCATGTACGCCTGTATAATTGCCTTCCAAGTGGATGCGCTGTGGCCATAGCCGACCGCGCGGAAGGCATCGGAAGCCATCGGCAAGTCACTGGCCTCAAACACAAAATTGAGCACACCATACTTGGCCACGTTATCCGGGTAGAGAACAGTATCTTTCATGTGCGCGTGATAGATCGCGCCCTGCTTGCCCAGGAAATGGATGACTTCCACCGCGTCACAACCCTGCCAGAAAAGATGGCTGAGATCGCAATTCGCTCCAATCTCTTCACCAACGGCTTCTCGTAATTTCAGCAAAGTCCGCGGATTGTAGACCACAAAGTTTGGATGCATCTCAAAAGCTAGCCGATGTATCTCGTGCTCGCGCGCGTATTTTGCCGCTTCTCTCCAATAAGGAATGACCTTTTCCTTCCACTGCCATTGCAACATTTCGTTGTATTCCGGCGGCCAGCGGTAGGTGATCCAGTTCGGCTGAGTGTCGGTGGGTGATCCTCCGGGACATCCTGCAAAGCCAACAATCACTTTCACGTCAATCATCTGGGCAAGTCTCACGGTTTTCTTAAACGTTTCCTGGTCGGTCACCGCATGTTTCAGGTCGGGGTGCAGAGGATTGCCGTGACAGCTTAGCGTCGCCACCTGAATCCCGCGGTCGGTAAATTTTTTCTTCCAAGCCTTTGCTTTGGCGGGATCCGCCAGTAGCTCGTCGATCGGGCAATGGGGGTTGCCAGGATATCCACCCGTCCCGATTTCCACTGCTTCTAAGCCCAGTGAATTAATCTTGTCGATCATCTGATCCAGACTCAACTTGTCATAGACCGGATCGAATACACCGATAGGAATTTTCTTCTTCGCGCTAGTCGAAGCCTGCACTTCCGTAAAATATGACGGGTGACGGGAAGCGGATTGCGGAGGTCCGGCAGCAGCAGCCGGGACGGCAGGAACGGCAGCAGCGAGTAGCCCCGCGCTTCCGGCGGCTAAAAACTCTCTTCGGTCAAGATGATTGCGCTTCAGACCTAGATTAGAAGCCTCTTTACGCATCAAATCCTCCAATGGGAAAGAACGGCAAGAGCAGAATAAGACCGGGTGCATTATACGCCCAAGGAGTATGAAAAACGCAAAGCCGTTGGGGAACTATTTCGTTGGACGCAAACTCGCGATGGGTGGAATGGAGACCGCGACTGTGAAGGCCCGCTCTGGCAAGTTTTTTTTGTTTTCAATTGCATCCACGAGCATTTCGATCGCTTGCCCCGTGTTGGGTGGAGTGAAGATGGTGGCGGTCAGCAATCCGCTGCGAACCCAGGATTGTCCGGTCTTCGGTACTCCGTCGCAACCGAGAAACGGAACCTTCATCCAGCGTTCGCGATCCACTTCGTTCGAGATCTCCTCGAATGCCTTCCGTGCTCCAATCGCCATTGCATCGTTTTGAGCAACAACCAGATCGATCGCGACCTTTCGCGAAGTCGATGATTTCAGCCAGGCGCTTACCGGGCGTCGAGCACTCTCCTCAGTCCACTGGCCCTTCAAAGATGTCACATGAATGTTGGATGGTTTTGTTTCTTGCAAGCCAGCCAAACGCTCGCGCGCCACGATATTCTGCAAAGGTCCTTCAATGTAAAGAATGGCGCCCCCGCCGGGTAGTAATGCCGCGCACTGTTGCCCGGCAATCCTTCCGACTTCCACTTGGTCGGAACTAACTCCGAAAATGGGCACCTGACTCGATTGTCGGAATTCCGCTATATAAGCGGCATCTCGATTGAGTACTGCCCATCCGATTCCGGCTTGTATCGCTCTGCGGGCTACTTGGGGAAGCGCCGTCCCTCCCACTGGTTCGAAGATGATTGCGTCCGGACGATTCTGGGCTTCCACGTGTATCACTCTAAGAAGTTGTGTGCTCTGCGTGATGGCATCGTTATCGGCATACAGAATCTGGATGTCGACACCCAATTTCGCGGCAGCTTGCGTGGCTGAGTTCGCCTGTTCCAGCTGGTAATCGTTCTCATCGGTCATCAGCGAAACGAGGAATTTCAATTTGCCCATTGTCCACCCATGTGCTTCGCATTCTCAACTTACACCCCCCGGCGGTCAAAAGAGGGGGAATCGTAGAGGATGGTTTCGAATTCGGAACGGTCGAACCAACGCAGCAAGAGGGTGATTTATTTCGCTTTCCCCGCGTTCAGCGCTCCCAGCGGAGGCAGGGATGTTGCAACCGTGAACGCGCGCTCCGGTAGAGTTTTCCCGCGCTGCAGGGCATCGACGATCATCTCGATGGCTTGGCCGGTATTGGGGGGAATGAATATCGTTGCGGTCAAAAGACCGCTGCGGACCCAAGCTTGACCTGTCTTTGGTAGCCCGTCGCAGCCCAAGTAAGGGATATTGAGCCAACGCTCGCGTTCGAGCTCGGCGGGCAAATCCTGGAACGCTTTGCGTGCCCCAATCGCCATCGAATCGTCTTGTGCCGCCACCAGATCGATCGAAGCCTTGTGGGAAGTGGTCAGCTTCAGCCAGGAGCGCACCGCGCGTTGCGCACTTTCTTCCGTCCACTGCCCTTTCAGGATGGTCATGTGGATGTTTGCGGGCTTCGATTCTTGCAGTCCCTGCGTGCGGTCCTTTGCCGCCGAGTTTTCTGAGGGCCCTTGTATGTAAAGAATTGTCCCGCCGGTTGGCAGCAGTGCCGCGCATTGCCTTCCCTGGATTCGTCCGATCTCAACGTGGTCGGAACTCACCGCAAATATCGGAGCCTTTGACGATTGGCGTAATTCGGCAATGTAATTTGCTTCGCGGTTCAGCACCACCCAGCCGATCCCGCCGGTCGCTGCCGCCCGAGCAACTTGTGGCAGAGCAGTTCCGCCCACCGGTTCAAACACAATCGCATCCGGACGCTCTCCCTCGGCCGCCTGGATCGCTTTCAGAATTTGCGTACTCTGATTAATTGCATCGTTTTCGGCGTACAAAATCTTCACGTTAATGCCAAACTTTCGCGCTGCTTGCTCCGCGGAAATGGCCTGCTCGGCTTGATAGTCGTTATCGCTGGTCGTCAGAGAAACTAAGATATTTAACTTTCGCATTTTCCCACCGGACATTGTTCCCTCTTCTAAACATACACCAGCGTTTAGAGGAGTGAACAGAATCGTCGAGAGAAGTTGCGGTGAGGGCACGGGGAGAAATCTGTCCTGTATCTAGAGAACGAGAAAAGTCGTCAAGGGTGCCCGCATCCGATCCAAAGCAAGCTGTTCCCGAAGACTGAGTCTAGCAACCCAGTGAGGAGCAGGATTGGGGGAAAACCCACAGCGGCACTACAAGCAATCCTTCGACTAGCTATAAGCCCTTGTGCTAGAAGGGATTAGGGCCACCGCTCTCCGACCCGACCTGGTAAGCCATTTGCTCCGATAATCCTTAGAGGCAGAGTCTGTGCAGCCACGGGCTGATTCCTTCCGCCATTTTGCCGGGACCGACGAGAAACCCTCGCCGTCTCAATTGAAAATCGGCCGCTTGAAACACCGCCAAGACGTTTTAGACATTTTTCAACGGACTTTTCGGATTATCGCAAGAGGAAAGGGAGTTTTATGGATTGGATAAGCGAGTATCGACGGAAGATCATGCCGCCCTATGAAGCGGTCCATTGCATCCAGTCTAACATGCGCGTCTACATTCATCCAGGATGCGCAGAACCGGAGGCATTGGTTGAAGCGCTGATCGCTCGGGCGCCATTTGTGAGAAATGTGGAGATCGTTCACCTGTTGACGGTTGGCCGGGCAGACTACATCGCACCGCAAATGGAAGGTCACTTCCGCCACAACGCTATGTTCATCGGGGGCAACGTTCGCGAGGCCATCAACGAGGGGCGGGCCGATTACACTCCGGTTTTTCTTAGCCAAGTGGAAGACCTGTTTGAATCCGCTCAGATGCCGATTGATGTGGCCCTCATTCAGGTCTCGCCACCCGACGCGCATGGCTTCTGCAGTTTCGGTGTCGGCGTTGACACCACCCTGGGGGCAGCACGCCAAGCGAAATTCGTCCTCGCCCAGGTAAATGACCAGATGCCCCGCACCTTCGGCGACAGCTTCATCCATGTAAATGAACTGGATGCGGTAGTTGAGGTTTCTCGGCCGCTCTGCGAACTGAAACCCGCGGTCGTCACAGAAACTCATCATGGCATCGGCCGAAATGTCGCAAGTCTGATCGAAGAAGGTGCCACTCTACAGCTCGGCATCGGCGCAATTCCGGACGCTGTGCTTTTGGAACTTACCGGGCACAAGAATCTGGGTATCCATACAGAAATGCTTAGCGATTGTGCAGTCCCTTTGATCGAGTCCGGGGTAATCAATGGCAGCATGAAAACCATTCACCGCGGAAAAATAATCCTGGGCTTCGTGCTCGGCAGCAAGAAACTCTTCGAGTTCGTTGATAACAACCCGATGTTTGAGTTTCATCCCAGCCGCTACACCAACGACCCTTACGTCATTTCGGCAAATCATAAGATGGTGGCTGTTAATTCCGCGCTGCAAGTCGATATCACCGGTCAAGTGTGCGCCGATTCGTTGGGAACGTATTTCTACAGCGGAATCGGTGGACAGGTGGATTTCATTCGCGGCGCATCTCACTCGAAAGGCGGCAAGCCGATCATCGCCATGCCCGCTACGGCGAAGAACGGTGAAATTTCTCGCATCGTTCCGATGTTAGATCCTGGCGCCGGCGTAGTCACTTCTCGGGGTTCCGTCCATTACCTCGTCACCGAATTCGGCGTTGCTTTTCTTCATGGCCGGACCATTCGTCAGCGCGCCGAAGCTTTAATCTCCATCGCTCATCCAAAATTCCGTGAAGAACTGTACGCGTATTGTGAGAAGACCCGCTGGCTCCAGCGGCCTGCTCTTCAGGAGAGTTAGCCATGGCTAGTTCACCACGCGGCAAAGTCACCATCGACACGCTCGAATGTAAAGGTTGCGGTCTCTGCGTCGATGCCTGTCCACCAAAATGTCTATTGCTCCTACCCGCTCTGAACGCCTATGGCGCGCATCCCGCGCATTATTCCGGCGAGTGTTGCACGGCCTGTGGCATCTGCTTCTACGTATGCCCGGAACCTGGTGCAATCACCGTGTATCGACTGATCGCCCCGAAAGTACTGAGTTCCGGAGCGGAGGCCTCCCATGCGTCAACTTTGTAAAGGAAACGTAGCGGTAATCAAAGGCGCGATGCTGGCTGGTTGCCGCTCCTACTATGGTTATCCCATCACTCCTGCCAGCGAAATCGCCGAAGCTGCTGCGGAGTACTTCCCGCAAATCGGTGGTACTTTTTTGCAAGCAGAAAGTGAAGTTGCTGCAATCAATATGGTGTATGGTGCAGCCGCAGCTGGCAAACGGGTCATGACCGCATCTTCCGGCCCCGGCTTGAGCTTGATGCAGGAAGGCATGTCTTATCTGGCAGGCGCGGAACTGCCCTGCGTAGTTGTGGATGTAGTTCGGGGTGGGCCCGGTCTCGGCAACATCGCGCCGGAGCAGAGTGATTACTTCGCGGTCGTGAAAGGCGGCGGCCACGGAAACTATCGCAACATCGTTCTCGCGCCTGCTTCTGTACAGGAGATGGCCCGGCTCACCATGTTGGCCTTCGAGCTTGCGGACCGCTACCGCAATCCGGCTGTCGTGTTGACCGACGGATACCTCGGCCAGATGATGGAACCTCTCGAACTGAACGAAATGGAAACGGCGATCCCGGATAAATCCTGGGCGGTTTGTGGCACACCTCAAACCAGAAAGAACCTCATTTCTTCAATTTATCTCGAGCCAGATCAACTGGAGGCCCACATTCTGAAACTCGAGAACAAATACAAGAAGGCGGCGGAAACGGAAGCGCGCTACGAACTCTATTGTGCCGAAGAGCCGGAGGTTCTCCTGGTCGGTTATGGCATCACCTCTCGCGTTTTGCGTTCCGTTGTCGAACGCTTGCGCAAAGAGGGTCTGCGTGCCGGACTTTTCCGCCCGATAAGTCTCTGGCCCTTCCCTATCGAAGCTTTGCGGCATGCTGCGCGTCGCACGCAAATGGTTCTGGTCGTCGAAATGAGCACGGGCCAGATGGTCGAAGATGTGCGCCTGGCGCTTGACGGCCGCGTCGATGTCGAATTCTTCGGTCGCTTCGGCGGAAATGTGCCGATGGTCGGTGAAGTTTGCCAACAAGTCTACGAGCGTATGGTCATGACCGCGGATTGGGGCGTTTGAAGAGTTATTGTGGCGACAAAAACGAACGCTACGCAAATGAAGGTAAAGAGGTGGCCTCATGGACGAATATCAAGTAATCGAATCGAAGTCACCTGTCTTCTACGACAAGTACGAACGTAAATCCGAGCTGCAGCACCAGACGCACTACTGCCCCGGCTGCGGGCATGGTGTCGTCCACAAACTGATCGCAGAAGCGATTGCCGATCTCGGCTGCCAGGATCGCACCATTTTTATTAGCCCAGTCGGGTGTTCCGTTTTTGCCTACTACTACTTCGATTTGGGCAACATCCAGGCGGCGCATGGCCGCACCCCAGCCGTCGCAACCGCAGTAAAACGCTCGAATCCGGAAAGTATAGTCATCGGCTACCAGGGCGACGGCGACCTCGCGGCGATTGGCACCGCCGAAATTATCCACGCTGCAAATCGCGGAGAAAAAATCACCATTTTCTTCATCAACAATGCAATCTATGGAATGACCGGCGGCCAGATGGCTCCCACCACTCTCGTCGGTCAAGTAAGTTCAACTTCGCCATGGGGCCGTCGTCCTCTGAACGAAGGGTATCCGTTGCATATGGCAGAACTCCTCGCAACGCTGGAAGCGCCTGTATACATCGAACGCGTCGCCCTGACCGATAACAAGAATCATATGAAGGTGCGCAAAGCCGTCCGCCGAGCTCTTCAGCTTCAGCATGACGGCGCCGGCTTTACATTCGTGGAAATTCTCTCTCCCTGCCCCACGATCTGGAACATGACACCCCAGGAGGCGCGCAAGTGGATGGAGGAGAAAATGCTCCCCGTTTTTCCACTTGGCGTTTTCCGAGATCGCCAGCCGGAAAAATTGGAAAATAGCCTGCCGCAGACCACCGTCACAAATCTCCTTGGTCTGGACAAGCCCGCGGAAGAGAGTCGGCTTACCGTCACCGCCAAAAAATCCCCTCCGGATCTTTCCCTGAAAATCAGTGGCTTTGGCGGTCAAGGCATTCTTCTCCTCGGCCAAATCATCGCCGAGATGGGGATGAGCGAAGGGCGTGAAGTGAGTTGGCTCCCCTCTTATGGCCCGGAGATGCGCAGCGGGAGTGCTCATTGTGACGTATGCCTCTCGAGCGAGCGTATTGGCTCGCCGCTTGTCGATCACCCCGACATGCTGATTGCGATGAACGAACCCTCACTCCACAAGTTCTTTGCGCAAGCCTCGGGCCACGCCACAATTCTCTATAACAGCTCCAAGCTGCCGGAGAATTTTCCCACGCAGCACGCGCCCATCCTGTGCATCCCGGCTTCAGAAATCGCCGATTCACTGGGAACCACGAAAGTCGCCAACATGGTCATGCTCGGTGCTTTCTTGGAATTGACAGATAGACTTACCAAAGAGTCTGCACTTGCCGTTCTCAAAGCGAAGATTCGCAATCTCAGACTCTTGGACCTCGATTCCCGCGCGATCGACGCTGGCATGGAAGCTGTGAGCAAACAACTCGCTATTCATTTAGCTGAACTTAAAGCGAAACAGACTGAACTCGTTCCTGCACACTAGTTCAGTCTGGCATTGCTGGTTGAGTCCCTCTGGAACATTTCAGGTTCGTACACAATCCCGCTTCTCGTCGTTTCAGATTGAGACTGCCTGAGTTTTCGGACCCCCAGATTTGACGTCCTGGTGACGTTCTAAGCCGAGCTATCAGTCTCGAGAACGTTCAGTACCGTAACGATTTGTTCGACAACCGAACCGTTTTCGGGAGTTCTGGAGGTTGCAAGGAAGAGGACCCGGCTGAGAGAAAGAATTGAGCCTTGGGAAGCTATTCTTCCTGGTTCGGGGTGTATCAAGCCGGGTCCTTTGGTTGGCTACTGTTGGCGTTAGCATAGGGTAACAGCCCCCCGCTGTGAACTGTCAAAACTACCGGGGGGGGGGCGCCAGCCCGCAAATCTCAACGGACCGGCGACAATCCCTAACGAACGGCTGCAGCAGCCTTCTCGACCAGCTTGGTCTCGACTATCTTGCGGATCAACTTCCGCGTCCGTTCCACAAACGCTAGCTTGTCTGCCAGGCAGGTCTCCAACAGCAAGCCCACTCCGTGATGCCCAGCCAGATCTGCTGCCTCAATCAGTGCTACATATTCTCCAATCCGCAGGTACGCCAAGTGCCGGATTTCGTATCCGACAAATCTGCATCATTGCGATCCAGCCTGTGTGCGTAGGCCTACGCGCTGACGGTGTCGCCGACGCGAATCGTACCCTCTTTCAGAATCTGCGCACGCAGGCCTCCGCGATGGCGTAGTGACACTACGACGGGCCGCTGGGTGAGCGCTTCTAGGTGATTGCACGGTTCGCAAAGGCGAATTCCTCGGATGAGAACGTCACCGATGCGAAATTCGCGACGGACGAGGTGGTTCAGGGGCACGCCGCGCGTAACCAGGTTGCGACGCAGTTCGCCCGGAGCGAGTTCAACCTTGTATTCGATTCGGATCGCTTCGATGGCTTCGACTTCGATGAGGGTTAGCTCGAAAGCGGGCTCGGGCTTGTAGAAAGTGCCCTGTTTGAGGGCGTAGCGGTCTCCTTCAAGCCCGACCCCGGGAATGGCCCGCACCTCGCCGACAGCGTGCGTGGGCTCATTGGCAGCTGAAGCGATATGAATCGAATGGATGTTTCCAGTGAACATGATGCACCCGCCGTTGATTGGTAAAATACCACGCCTCACTGTAGCGTGGTACTTGAAACAGCAGAAATCTGGGGTCCGGGCCAATGTCCGGCCTGACGAATAGAGTGAATTTCGAGCGAAATGAGATATTGCTTCTGGTCAAGAGTTGCTCGCTGATTTCTCTCCCCGGCCATCAAGACTCGCGGCTCGTTCAGGCACTCAGTGATGTGCTAGCTTGCGCCGTTCGACCACATCGAACTTCGTCTTACTCTTTGCCGGACCCGAACAATAGGAGCGATTTGGTAGAAATCTAGCGACCAGCTTAGTCTCCTACAAGCTGGTAAGCCGACTCATGGTGCCCTTAGTACTTAAGTTGGTTCGCTATTCTCTTGACAAAAAGGGTATTTTGAAAAATAGTCCTCATCTCGATGAGGAATCGCATGTACCTCGTCGCTGGAGAAAAACGCTCATAATTACTTGGGGAGGCTTTCGTGGAAACAGCAATTGGAATTTTCGATTCGCGGGAGTCTGCGGAAAACGCAGTAACGGAACTTATTCGAAACCATGTTCCGCAAGAGTCAATCATTTTTCTAACTCGCTCCGAAACTGAGGCAATGAGTTTCGGAAGGGATTTGGGTAAGTATGCCGGCGGATTCATGGGCGGAGCCGTCGGCGCTACAGCGGGTTGCGTTGGCGCTGCTTTAGCTCTGATACCGGGATTCGGACAAGTCTTCGCGCTTGGAGTGGGGGGCGCAGCATTGCTAGGATACCTGGGCTCGCGTGCCGGAGGCGCGCTCGTTGAAGGCATCGCGGCTGAACCCGACAGACCAAGCCCAGCCGACGACGAAAAGGCGCCGGAAGAGTCGGCTCATTTTCTTGATGTGCTGAAGAGCGGACGTTCGCTCGTCCTGGTTCAGACGGAATTGCGTGAGGTCGCCGGAGCCGCTACTGCCGTGCTGGATCGTCTCGGGTTGGGCAAGCAGGCTCCCTCCACTTCCACCGCTCAAAGCTCCATTCGCGAAGTACAGGGCGTCCATGTCGTCGACCTACGTGGAAAAATCGCCTTTCCTGACGGCAACACTAAATTGCGCGAAACGATCAGCACTTTTATCAACGCGGGCGGTGCCCCCAAAATTCTATTGAATATGACGGAAGTCGATTATGTTGACAGCTCTGGCATTGGAGAACTTGTGCGCAGTCAAATGGCAATTCGCAAGCAGGGCGGTCAGATCAAACTGACAAACCTCAGCAAGGTTGTGAATGACCTTCTTAATGCCACTGCGTTGAACAAAATCTTTGACATCCAACGCGATGAAGCAAGTGCCATTCAGTCCTTTGCATCTTCGGGGCAGAGTGCCGGGGCGAGCTAATCTCAACTATCTCGTAATCATAGCGCCTAGAAGCCTTCGCGTTTCCATCAGAAACCCGCAGGGCAGGGGCCCAGGTCTGCAAGGAATGCTTCGAAACACCGCTTGCCACAGTCGCAGCTAGTCCACACGTCCATTTAGGCAATTCCAGCATCCAATGAAAGCAGTTTAAATACGACCAAAATTGTCGTATATTTTAGTTGCAAGACATTTGCAACAGATGATCACGCTGGGGGATCGGGTGTTTAGACGCGGGTGTTGGTGGGAAAACCATGTGAAAAGCTTCTCTTGTTTGGCTTGGAGACGATCGCGGCTCGTCTTTTGTGCCGTCTTGTTCCTCGCATCGGCTGTAACGGAACTGCGAGCCGGGGTGGGAGGAAGCATTGCAGGAACGGTGCTAGATCCAAGCGGTGCCGTGGTGCCAAAGGCGACAGTTACAATTCGAAGCACCGAGACTAGGATCCAACAGAGTGTGGTTACGGATAGTAAGGGTTTCTATTCGTTTCCGAGTTTGCCGGTTGGCCGCTACGACCTGGAAATCGCAGCGCCTGGGTTCCGCCCTTACAGGCGCACCGGGATCGCGATCGATGCCAACAGTACTTTGTCAATAGACGCAGCGCTCGAGCTGGGCCAAGACTCGGAGGTCGCCACGGTGGTTGAGAACCAACTTAGGGTGGAAACGACGAGCACGCAGGTGGGAGAAGTAATTACCAGCGCGGAGATGACTGCGGTCCCGCTGAACGGCCGAAGCTTTACGGACTTGCTCGCTTTGCAGCCCGGCGTTGCACCGATGACTTCCATTACTTCCGACACCGTGCAGGATGTGGGCGCAAGCGCTTTATCGCCTTCAGGAGATCTGAACCCCGGTACGATCTCGATCAATGGCCAGCGGGAATTCGCGAATAGCTTCATCGTCAATGGAAGCGACGTGCAAGAAGACGTAAACATGGGCGCGGCCATTATTCCGAACCTGGATTCCATTTCAGAATTTCGGGTACTAACCAACAATTTTGACGCGGAATACGGCGAATTCAGTGGTGGCCAAATTAACGTCGTGACGAAATCAGGGAATAATCAATTTCACGGAGACGCCTTTGAGTTTGTTCGCAACACCGATCTGGATGCGCGAAATTATTTTTCGCCTACCCGCGGAACATTCGATCAGAATCAGTTTGGTGGAACTTTGGGCGGGCCGATTCGCAAAGACAAAGTTTTCTTCTTCGCTGATTACCAAGGGACTCGCTCGACCGAAGGAATCGATACAGGCCATATTCCTGTGCCTTCGGCCGAAGACCGCACGGGCAATCTTTCCGATATCGCCAGTTCGTTTGTGACCACGGACGCAAACGGAAAAAAGGTCCCGACAACGGTGAGTGGAGCATATTGGGCGACGCTGCTTTCGCAGAAGCTCGGATATGCGGTTACCTCGGGCGAACCTTATTACACGCCCGGGTGCACCAACCTGACCTGCGTATTTCCCGGCGCGATCATTCCGCAGAGCGTATGGTCGGCACCGGCAAAAAACCTGCTGCCATATATTCCCGCTCCCAATAGTGCGAATGGAACATTTTCCAGTTCAGCGTATAACCTGACTTTGCGAGACGACAAGGGAGCATATCGTGTTGATGCCAACACGCGGTGGGGACTCTTGTCGGCATACTATTTTCTTGATGATTGGTCGCAGAATAACCCCTATCCCCTGGCGCAAGGTGGCGCAAATGTCCCAGGCTTCAACGCGCTTTATTTGGGGCGAGCACAACTGCTCAGTTTGGGAGACACAAAAACCGTCGGACCAACTACGGTAAATGAATTTCACTCCAGCTATCTTCGCAATGCAAACGACCTGGGCAAACCGGTTGGGGGAGTTGGGGTGAGTTTAGTTTCGCAGGGCTTTGTAGTGGGACAAGGAACTCCGGGAATTGTTCCACTGTCGCCGAAAACAGAAGGAGTGGAGAGTGTCACATTCAATAGCTTCAGCATAGGGACGCACACGAATGAGCTGTATCAAATCGGGAACACGTATCAGTGGCTCGACAACTTTTCCAAAGTGATGGGCACACACACACTCAAACTTGGCGGGGAATTTCATTATGATCAGGTGAATGTCAACGCCATCGCGCAATTCAATGGCAGCTTTCTGTTCTTCGGAACGGAGACCGGATCAGATTTCGCGGATTTTCTGCTGGGGGTTCCCAGTCAATATAATCAGAGCCAACTGCAGGCATTTTATGGACGCAATAAATATTTGGGAATCTACGTCCAAGATAGTTGGCGAATGTCGCGCAATTTTACGTTGAACTATGGCCTGCGCTGGGACCGGATTGAGCCGTGGTACGAGAAGTACAACCAGATCGCCGCGTTTGAGCCGGGCAAGCAGTCCGTTGTTTTTCCAGGAGCGCCAGCGGGAATCCTGTACCCAACTGATCCGGGAGTGCCGCGCACATTAGCGCCTGCTGGTAATCTCGATTTTGCGCCGCGCGTGGGACTCGCGTATTCGCCAAGCGCCGGTGGCGACGGATTGCTCGCAACGCTTTTTGGCGGGCCCGGCAAGACCAGCATCCGTGCAAGCTATGGAATGTTTTATACCGCGATCGAGGCGCTGACGATCGGGGTAATGAGCGCGAACGCACCCTATGGAACCACCTACAGCAGCCCTGCTCCACCGTTGTTCGCCACGCCGTTCGTCACAGCGGCGACGGGACAAAATCTGGGCCAATATTTTCCGGTGAATCTCGCGCCGTTAGGTAGTTCGGCGAGTCATCCCGATTCAAACGTGGACTGGTCGCAATTCGCGCCGATTTCCGGGCTCCCGAATTACCCGACGACCAATCGCATTCCCTACACCGAGGAATACATGTTGTCGCTGGAGCGAGGATTTGGCACGGAGACGGTCCTTAGTTTGAATTATGTTGGTACACAGGCGCATCGGCTTCTGGTACTAGAAGAAGCGAATCCCGGCGATCCTTCGCTTTGCCTGTTTCTTGGCAACTCAGCGAATCTTGCGCCCGGCCAAGTTCCGTGCGGACCGTTGGGCGAAGATTCGACTTATGTTACTTCCACCGGACAGGTCTACAAAGGCACCCGCGGACCGTTGGGATCAAATTTCGGAAGCAATGCGAACCAGGCCACCATCGGAAATTCCAATTACAACGCACTCCAAATTACGTTGCGCCACTCGACCAAACGGTTGAACGTGCTTGCCGGCTACACTTTCAGCAAGTCGCAGGATCAATCTTCGAACATCGGCGAAGAGGTCAATCCCCTCAACCCCGCACTCAGCAAAGCTTTATCTTCTTTTGATCTGAAGCACAATTTTGTGGTGAGCTATAGTTATCAACTCCCGATAGAGCATTTGTTCCGCCGCAGTAATCGCTGGACGCAAGGTTGGGAGATCTCTGGGATCACGCGATTCAGCACCGGATTCCCTGTCACGCTCGTGAATTACGGAGATAATTCCTTGCTGGGATCAGAGCCGAATGGCATCAACAATTATGGCGTTGATGAACCGGACTACAATGGCGGCGCGCTTCGATTAAATCAGAATCCCCGCAATGGGCGGCCTTACTTCAATACATCGCAGTTCAGCGAGAATGCGATGGGCACTCCCGGCACAGCCCGGAGGCGATTTTTCTACGGACCGGGAATGAACAATTTTGATATGGGGTTATTGAAAAATCTGCGCATTGACGAAGGGAAATCGCTGCAAATCCGGATTGAAGCATTTAATGCATTCAACCACGCGCAGTTTTTTGGACCGCGGGCTGTTGACGGAAATATAGACAGCGCGACGTTCGGGCAAGTCATCAGTGCGGCTCCGCCGCGACTTGTGCAGGTTGGAGCAAAATTCTTGTTTTAGTGATCACCATTGCTAACAGTGGCCCTACACGAGTAATCACCTAATTTCACGCGGTGTCGCTTGCCGAGGCAAACAGGCCTCGGCAAGCTGGCAATTTCCCTACTTGTTCGAAACAGCCTGCTTCGATTCATTTCGCGGAGCACTCTTCTCTAGTACGTCGACAAGTTCACGGCCTGTTGCTGGCACCGCTGTATTATCACCTCTAACGATTTCTTTTGCCTTGATGGTGTGTCCATACACCAGCGCGCTCGCCACATCGTCAGGGCGAAGGGTTGTGCCTTCCAGTGAGACACCTGCGAACAGACCGCGTGAACGCGAGTAGCTCAAGATCTCGGCACGCATCCAAGCGTCGGTATCTGCAGAAGCGTCTCGGCCAATCGGACCACCAAAGAACAAAAGAGACTTGAAGAGAGTGGCGTGGTAATGCAGGAAGTCTTGAACATTCCGGACAATATTCCTCATGACCTTTTGGAAAAGGCCGAATGCGTTATTGTGTTTCCCTCGGTCAAGAAGTTAGCCTTTGGAGTTGGCGCTGAGTATGGTCGAAGCATGCTGTTGCAATGAGAAATTTCTTCATCGATGACCTCTATGGTCAATTTCACTTCTGATGCACTTTTTCTTATGACGGATTTCGGCTGAAGGACTTT